>DGYFI06202__coassemble_339_pt1 | contig 80406 bp, 71 predicted proteins | sample DGYFI06202__metabat2_high_PE_032 | metagenome-assembled genome bin DGYFI06202 | reverse complement strand
GATATAGTTGCCCGTATGGATACGGACGATATATCCAAGCCGGATCGTTTTGAGAAACAGATAGCTGTATTTCAAAAGCATCCGGAACTGGATTTGGTGGGTGCCTGGATTGATGAATTTGAGAATATCCCCCAACATGTTTTGTCTGTTCGCAAAGTTCCTGAGACCTCGGGTGAGATATATGAATATTGTAAGAAACGATGTCCGGTAAATCATCCGGTTGTGATGTTCCGGAAAAGTACCGTACTTGCTGCCGGAGGTTATCAGCATTTTCCTTTGTTTGAGGATTATTTCCTATGGGTACGGATGTTGAAGAACGGAGCAACATTCTATAACATCCAGGAAAGTCTGTTGTATTTTCGTACCAGTCCGAATATGTTCAAACGTCGTGGAGGGTGGAAATATGCCATGGATGAGGTACGTTTTCAGAACGTTATGCGTAAGATGAAGATGATAACTTGGGGACGTTTCTTAATGAATGTAGTCATACGTTTTCCTGTTCGTATTATGCCGAACAAACTCAGGGAAATTCTTTACAAAAATTCATTGAGGAAATAGTTTTACTATGCCCATTGTCAGAAATCTTACAATTAATACCGTAAAATTGGGAAACAATTCTGGCTACCATTATCTGGGGAAGCGAAAGTTTCTCCGAACATTTTTATTATCTGTCTTGGAAATGTGGTAAGCATTCAATAAACTACAGTTATTGAACTTTCGTAAGTATTCGAACTGCATACTTCCGGTTATGACCGGACGATGGAAGTTCCTTCCCTTTCCGGCTGCTTCATGTTCATGCGTGTAGATGTGCTGAAAGCGGTGGGTGGTTTTGACGAACGCTTCTTTATGTATGCGGAGGATCTGGATTTGTGCCGTCGGATAGGCGAAGTTTCCAAAACCATGTATTATCCGGGTGTGTCTATTTATCACGCATACGGGAAAGGGTCATACAAAAACAGGAAACTGCTGAAATATCACATCTGTTCAGTTGTCAAATATTTCAACAAATGGGGATGGATTCTTGACAAGAAACGCACCCAAATAAACAAAGCATGTCTGGAACGTTTGAAATCTTTGCCCAATAAGTAGACTACAATTATGAACATAATCGAAACCTCAATTTCCGGCGTTGTCATCATCGAGCCTCGCCTCTTTCTTGATGCCCGCGGTTATTTTTTCGAATCCTTCAACCAACGTGAGTTTGAAGAGAAAGTCTGTAAAACAACCTTTGTACAGGACAACGAGAGCAAATCTTCGTATGGCGTTATTCGTGGTCTGCACTTTCAGAAACCACCTTTTGCACAGAGCAAATTGGTACGGGTGGTGAAAGGTGCGGTGCTGGATGTAGCAGTAGATATTCGCAAAGATTCTCCCACCTTTGGCCGACATGTAGCTGTGGAGTTGACCGAAGACAACCATCGTCTGTTTTTCATTCCCCGCGGTCTGGCACACGGTTTCAGTGTACTAAGTGAGGAAGTAATCTTTCAATACAAATGCGATAATTTCTATGCTCCGCAAAGTGAAGGTGCGATAGCGTGGGATGACCCGGATTTGGGTATTGATTGGCGCATACCGGCAGAAAAAGCAGTGTTGAGTGAGAAAGACAGGCATCACCCGTTGTTGAGACAAACTTCACTTGATATACCTTGACAGGTGTGACAGCAAAATATAACTTTTATACTACGCGCGCCTACGCGAGACAATATGATATAACGTAATTTGTCTCGCGTAGGCGCGCGTATGTTTTATCACAATTATAATAGTGTCAACCTGTCAAGGAACAGCTTGCAAACGTAGTTCCATGATGAATAAAAACATATCGCAGAGTTTGTGTGAGCCTCTATATTCGCAAACGAATACTTTCCATGAAGCTTGCATAAGCCGATAGAATCCCCTATATTTGCATCAGTAACCAATAACATCCCGCTTTATGACCATCATCGCCAATCCGATATACGATTCCGTGTTCAAGTTCCTGATGGAAGATGAACGTGCGGCAAAGGTGCTGCTTTCTGCCCTGCTGCAGCAGGAGGTGCATGACCTGAAGATGCGCCGCAATGAATATACCAATCTTAACCAGACCCGTATATCGTTGTTCCGCATCGATTTCTCAGCCCGCATTAAGGATGCTGCGGGCAGGGAACAGTTGGTGCTGATAGAGCTTCAGAAGACCTGGCTGATGACGGAGACCCTGCGTTTCCGCCAGTATCTGGGCACCCAATATCTGGATATGGAGAATATCTCGTCGTCGGGGAGCGGGGCCGGATACGGCTTGCCCATCATTTCGATTTATATCCTGGGACATAAATTGGGAGATCTGAGCGAACCGGTGGTGTACGTGCGCCGCCGTTATCTGGATTATGACAACCGGGATATCGTGCAGGGCGTTCCGGATCCTTTCATCGAAAGCCTGACGCATGACAGCATCATCGTCCAAATCCCTTACCTGCAGGGACGGGCACGCAATCATCTGGAACGTCTGCTGAGCGTTTTCGACCAGGAATGCCGGATGGCTACGGATGTTCATTTCCTTCAGATAAATGACGAGGACATGGATAAGGAAGGGCGGTTGCTGGTGAACCGCCTGGTGATGGCGGCAGCTTCTCCCGATGTCAGACGGGAGATGCAGGTGGAAGACGAAATTCTGTCTGAAATAGAGGCACGGGATACAGCCATCATGATGAAAGATAAAGAGATTGAACTGAAGACCCAGGAGATTGAGCAGAAATCGCAGGAGATTGAGCAGAAATCGCAAGAAATCGAGCAGAAGTCGCAAGAAATCGAGCAGAAGTCGCAAGAAATCGAGCAGAAGTCTCAAGAAATAGAGCAGAAGTCTCAAGAAATAGAGCAACAAAAATCTATCTTGCGCACAACTGTCCGGAATCTGTCTCAGCGCGGTATGTCCGTGAAAGATATAGCTTCTGTATTGACGGTGTCTGAAGAAACAGTATCTGCTTTGTTATCTGAATAAAGGAAGGTTACAGAGATTGCCAGGTGTAGTTTTCGTTCCTGGCACTTGGAAAATTGGAAGCATCTTTGCTTCTTTGCATGGTGTAACACATGAAATATCATAGAAGTATGAACGACAACCTGATCCGTTTTGACTGGGCGATGAAACGCCTGCTTCGCGACAAGAGCAACTACGTGGTACTGGAAGGTTTCCTCTCGACGTTGTTGGAAGACGATTTGCACATCTGCCGCTTTTTGGAGAGTGAATCCAACCAGCAGGATGCCGATGACAAGTTCAACAGGGCGGACATGCTGGTGGAAGACTCCAAAGGACGGCTGCTTATCATTGAAGTGCAGAACAACCGAGAACTGGACTATTTCCACCGGATGCTCTATGGCGTGTCGAAGACTATCTCTGAGTATATCAACTTGGGAGACGACTATGAAAAGGTGCGGAAGCTCTACTCTATCAATATCGTCTACTTTGATTTAGGTCAAGGGAAAGATTACATATATCACGGCAAGACCATTTTCCGTGGTCTTCATAATCCGGATGATGTATTACAATTGTCCGTCCGTCAGCGTGAACTGTTTGTGGGCAAGGATGCGGGTGATATCTTCCCCGAGTATTATGTACTGCGTGTGAATGATTTCGACACTGTGGCAAAGACTCCACTGGACGAATGGATCCAGTTCTTGAAAACAGGACGGATTGAAGAAGATGCCACTGCAAAAGGGTTGCCAGAAGCGCGAGAAAAACTCCGGGTGGACTGCCTTCCGCCAGCCGACCGGCAAGCCTATAAGCGTGACATGGAAGCTTTGAGGTATCAACGCAGCGTTATCAAGACTGGTTGGTATGAAGGACGGGCTGAAGGTATTCTGGAAACAGCCCGCAATTTGAAAAAGCTGGGGATGGATGCTACGTTGATTGCACAGGCAACCGGATTGTCTGCTGACGAAATCGCCGCCTTGTAAGCACACAAATTCATTCAATAAAATATTCTCAAACTGCCCCAAAAGGAGATTTGTCCACACACAGATAACGCAGATTCTAATGATTAAAAAGCTATTATCCATTAGAACCTGCGTTATCTGTATCGCTAAACATAACTCTGTAACGTTGTGGTTCATACGGATTCAGTCCACAATCTCGGTTTCTTCTACGTCTTTCCCACGCTTGGACAAAATATCCTCTTGGGGCTCTTGCCTCTGCAAAGCAAATATTTTCACATTCCCAGTCAACACCCATCCCATTCGTCAAAGTCTCATAAATCATTTATCTTCAATCATATTCCTGCGATTTATCCGGTATCTCACTTTTTTATATTATCTTTGTCCCCCAACAATATCATCCTAAAAAAATACTGCTATGACAAAAAATCAAGTAAAAATGTGGGTTGTCGGCCTGCTGGCAGGTGGAAGTCTGCTGGCTTGTTCACCCAAAGAAATTCAGACCGGTAATCTGAACGTAATCCCTTTGCCACAAGAAATCACGGAAACGGCAGATGCTTCACCTTTCGTTATCCGTTCTTCTACCACCATCTGTTATCCCGAAGGTAACGCCAAGTTAGAACATACGGCCCATCTTCTGGCTACTTATATCAAGGAAGTGACAGGTACAGAAGTTAAAACTGGGACAAAAGCAGGAAAAAACTGCATTGTTTTGGGACTGGATCCGTCTATTCCACAAAAGGAAGGATATATTCTGAACATTACTTCCGACCAAGTCATACTGAACGGACAAACCGAAGCTGGCGTGTTCTACGGTACACAAACTATCCATAAGGCACTCCCCATCACGGAAGGAAAGGCGCTTGGCTCCTTACCCGCAGGAACAGTCAAGGACTTTCCCCAATACGGCTACCGTGGCTTTATGATTGACGTAGGACGACACTTCTTCTCAATAGATTATCTGAAAGAGTTGATTGATGTAATGGCTTTGCATAATATCAACTATTTCCACTGGCACCTGACTGAAGATCAAGGCTGGCGTATCGAGATAAAAAAATACCCAAAGCTTACTGAAATAGGTTCGGTACGCAAAGAAACCATCACAGCCCCTGGCTCCGGAAAATTTGATGGTACACCCGTAAAAGGATTCTACACACAAAGCCAAGCGAAAGAAATTGTTGCCTATGCGGCCGAACGGTTTATCACTGTCATTCCCGAAGTTGATATGCCGGGACACATGCTGGCAGCCCTTGCTTCTTATCCGGAATTGGGCTGCACCGGTGGCCCGTATGAAGTGGCAACCCAATTCGGAGTATTCAAAGATGTATTGTGCGGCGGCAATGAAAAGACACTGCAATTTGCCAAAGACGTAATCAATGAGATTATGGATATCTTTCCGGACGCACCTTACATACATATAGGTGGGGACGAATGCCCGAAAACAGAATGGAAAAAATGTCCTAAATGCCAGGCTAAAATACGTGAACTGGGCTTGCGGGACACCAAAGAGCATAGCAAAGAGAACCAACTGCAGGTTTACTTCATGAGTGAGGTGGAAAAAGAAATTGCCAAGCGCGGAAAAAAGATGCTGGCATGGGACGAAATCCTGGAAGGAAACCCCGACCCTCAAACAACTACTGTCATGGCATGGACCGGCGTTCCGGCTTCTATCAGATCGGCACAATTAGGGCACCAAACCATTGTATGCCCTATCACCCACCTTTATTTCAGTAATCCTGGCTATAACCGGCTGAAAGGTGTAAACAGCGTAGGCCGGGTGTATAACTTCGAACCGGCTTCCCCCAAACTGACAGAGGAAGAAAAAGAAAATATTATCGGTGTACAGGGTTGCATCTGGACTGAATGGACCAAAGACAGTGTGAAGATGGAATGGCAAATGATGCCACGTATCGCAGCATTGAGTGAACTGCAATGGAGTAATCCCGCACAAAAAGACCTCAACTCTTTTTTAAAGCGATTACGCCATCAATTGGATTTGTACGCTCTATCCGGTTATCATTATAAGGAAGATATAGAAGATGTAACAATCAGTGCCGGGCCTCAAGGAGAAGGCGGTGAAGCGGTTGTCAGCCTGACGACTTTCGACAATGCACCGGTCTTCTACACCACAGATGGTTCAGAACCTACCGCAGAATCACCAGTCTATACGCAACCGTTTACCCTGAAAGGAGAAACAACCACTATCAAGGCCAAAGCTATACGCAACGGACGGGAAAGCAGCACGGCTACAACCACGCTGGAATACAATCTGGCCACAATGCGCCCCATCACACTGAACTGCACGCCAGATGCCGGCTTCACTTACAAAGGTGCCCAGTTGCTGGTAGATGGTTTGACCGGTGACGATAATTATCGCTCCGGACGGTATCTGGGTATTTATGGCCAGAACTTCGATGCTGTTGTCGACCTGCAGGAAGAAAAAGAAATATCATCTGTTTCTATCGGTACCTATCTGGTTCCAGGCGACTATATTTTCGGGCTTACCGGATTAGAGGTCTATGTGTCTGAAGATGGAAAAAACTTCCATAAAATAGCCTCCAAATCTATTCCAACCTTAGAAAAAGGCAGTAAAAACAATGTGTTGAAACGCGAAGAAATCTCTTTCAATAAGACTAAAGCACATTATGTCCGGATTGTAGGCAAGAATACACCGGTGTTGCCTCAATGGCACCCTGGAGCCGGAAAGAAGACGTTCCTGTTTTTGGATGAGATAGCTGTACAATAATAAATGTCCTCTGCCTATTCTACCGGTTTACCGAGAAGGTAAAGTCGAAAATAGAAGATAGAACACTAATTATGGAGGTGTGTCGAGATCACAAAGCAAAATGGTAATCGTTTTGCATTCCGGCACACCCCCATATTTTTTTCACCGTTACCCCCGCTGTAGCCCCAAAGACTCCTGACGCACAATACCAGACATTCCATTGAAATTGCCTATATATTGGAAGCAGACTGCTTATAGATAAGAAGACTGCTCCGTAGTGCTTAACAATAGACTTCTTATACCCAGGAACAGGCAACATCTCCCAACAAGAGGAAAAAGGAAGACTATTTGCGACAAAGGACAAGGGGAAGAAAGGTAAGATACCGGACGGTAAAGGACAAATCCCCCCATTATTGCCCGACCTGCTCTCCTCTTGTGAAAAATTTCTGAAAAAACAGCAAATGATAGTCTATGGAATTGTTCCAATATGTAACAGTATGTGCACCCGGGCGGGTAATGAAGTCATGGCCTATTTTGCGGGACAACAATTGTCGATGTAACTCCTGATTGACTTCTAAGAAGAAATCGTCATCCCCACAATCTATCAACAGGGCGATGTCGCCATTACTGATTCTATCTAACTGACTCATAACCGTATGTGCATCCCATACATCCTTATTGGAAGCATATTCCCCCAACTGTTCCTTCATATTCCAACTGTCAGGAAAGGGACGTATATCCGCGCCGCCACTCATGCTGGCCGCCGCACCAAATGTATCTTTATGACGGATAGAAAGCCACAAAGCCCCATGTCCTCCCATGCTGAGCCCTGAAATGGCGCGGAACTTGCGGTCTGCCCGCGTTGCATAATGGCTGTCGGTATAATTGACCAACTCAGAAGCGACAAATGTCTCATACCGGTAATCTTTTCGCAGAGGACTATCCCAATACCAACTATTCTCAGCATCCGGACAGACAAATATCATTCCTTTCTCATCGGCTATGGCAGGCAATTCAGGCTTTATACCAATCCAAGTTTTCGCATTGCCTCCATGACCGTGAAGCAAATAAACCACCGGGCAGGATTGCGGATTCTTTCCACACGATTGATCAGGGACAATAAACACGACCTCCACCGTTTTCTTCATCGAAGGGCTATAAACCATCAGTGTATCTACCCGCGCAGCTTGCAAAGAAATGCAAACCCAAAGCGACAAAACACTTAGCAAACCAAATTTTCTCATCATATTTTTCATCGTTTTAAAAATAAATTGCTGTTATTTCCTACAAAATTAGTAAGTTTGCGCCAGAAACCATTTAAATCCCTTTATGGACTTTTTAATAATTCTACTTTTATTGATATTTAACGGCATTTTTGCCATGTATGAATTAGCACTGGTGTCTTCCAGTAAAGCACGACTTGAAACTTTAGTAGGAAAAGGCAACAAAAGAGCCAAGGATGTGCTTAAGCAGCTGGAAGAGCCTGAAAAATTCCTCTCTACCATTCAAATCGGAATCACTCTTATCGGAATTGTATCGGGTGCGTATGGCGGTGCTACGTTGTCCGACGAGGTGGAACCTTTGTTCCTGCTTATTCCCGGCGCCGAACCCTATGCGCATACACTATCCGTGGCCATTGTAGTGGTTGCCATCACTTATCTCTCGCTTATCATTGGCGAATTGGTACCCAAATCCATCGCACTGAGCGACCCTGAGAAATGGGCGACAAGACTCAGCCCGCTTATGATAACCGTAAAGAACATATCCTACCCGTTTGTTTGTCTGCTCAGTGCTTCTACCAAACTGGTCAACAAGCTCATCGGGCTGGAAGATAACGAAGAACGCCAGATGACGCAGGAAGAACTGAAAATGATTCTGCACCAAAGCTCGGAACAGGGAGTGATAGACAAGGAAGAAACAGAAATGCTGCGTGATGTATTCCGTTTCTCGGACAAACGTGCCAACGACCTGATGACTTACCGCCGCGACATTGTAGTGATGCATCCCACTGACACGCGCGAAGACGTGCTGCGTATCATCCGCGAACAGCATTTCAGCAAATACTTATTGGTGGAAAATGGGAAGGATGAAGTCATCGGCGTTGTATCTGTAAAAGACATCATTATCATGCTGGGAAGCAACCAGCCCTTTAACTTGCGTAATATCGCCCGCCCGGCCCTTTTCATTCCTGAGAGCTTGTATGCCAAGAAAGTACTGGAGCTGTTCAAGAAAAACAAGAACAAATTTGGCGTAGTGGTCGATGAATATGGCAACACAGAGGGTATCATCACCCTACACGACCTGACAGAAAGCATCTTTGGCGATATTCTGGAAGAAAACGAAACGGAAGAAGAAGAGATTGTTTCGCGCCAGGACGGTTCATTATTAGTGGAGGCCTCCATGAATCTGGACGACTTTATGGAAGCTATGGGCATTATGAATTATGATGACCTGAAAGAAGAAGATTTCACAACCCTCAGCGGATTAGCCATGTTCCTGATAGGAAGAGTACCCAAAGCCGGTGACTTGTTCAGCTACCAGAATCTGGACTTCGAAGTAGTAGACATGGACCGCGGACGAGTAGACAAGCTTCTGGTAGTGAAACATAACGAAGATGAAGAAGGAAAGGAGGAGAAGTAGAGCCATTGTAGGGGTTCACACCGAAAAAGCAACAAACTCTTTCTGCCGGTTCCGTCTGGCACAAGACACAGACAGGCATAACTGCTCTTTGTCGCTATATATCCCTTTTTAACAAAAGACTTGTACAAATAAAAATCCGCCAGTGCCCCATAGGCTACTGACGGATTTTTATTTGGGATATACAATAAAATATTTATTTCTTCTCCGGAGTATAACGCGCATTCAAACCATCAAGGATTTCCTGCGTAATGTTATAAGCATCATTGGCATACAGCAGATTATCAAAACCCGTATTGCTGATGATAAAGTCGTATCCTTTATCCTTGTTGTATTCTTTTAAGAAGTTATTGATAGAATCACGAAGCTGAATGCTGTTTTTCTCGTTCTCGCTCATCAATTCCGATTGCAGCTTATTGCTCAGATTCTGCAAGTCTTGTTCCAGTTTGGCAATACGGTTGTATTCCTGCTGGGCTCTTTCGGGAGACAGATAGGCGTTGTTCTGAACCTTAGTCTGGAACTCCTGCTTCTGCTTATCCAAATCACTGGCTTTTTGATTCAAGGTCAGACGGACATTCTCACTCTTCTTCACCATTGCTTCATTCAAGTCTATACAAAACTTATACTTGCTCAAAAGCGTATCTACTTCCACATAAGCAATCTTTAAACCCGAAACACCATTGGCAGAAGCTGCGACAGCAGTAGTCTGCTGACCGGAATTTCCACCGCATTGAGAAAACAAAACGATAAGCGCCAAAGCAGCCAGACCGTTTACAAGATAGTTCAATCTCTTCATAATGTCAGATAATATTATTTTTAGTTTAATTAAATTCCTTGTTTTTTTCAGTTATGCAAACTTTTCTCCACTTCTTCCAAAGAAAAAGAACGCTTCCGGCGTGCTTCACGGTCTTGAGACTGCACACACCCGATACCCTTATCACGCAAAGCCTTATTACCACTCACGTGCATATTGGGAAACTTTCCACCTTTTACAAAAAAGACCTTTACACCCAATAATAGCACACAAATAGCAACTATTAACAATGTTATCAGTATTGTATCAAGCATTTCATTTAAATTTGCGGGTGCAAAGATAGAGGTTTGCACGAACTACACCACTATTTTTACCATAAAAAAGAAATACAAGAATAAAATAGATAATCATTTTGACTATATTTAACAATAAAACATTCATAAACCACCTAACACGGGAAATATGGAAAAGAAAGATTTGAAACCGACCGGGGTTTTCCGGTATTTCGAAGAGATTTGTCAAGTGCCGCGGCCTTCTAAACATGAAGAAAAAATAATAGCTTACCTGCAAGATTTCGGAAGAGAACATCATCTGGAAACTTTGACAGACGAAGCAGGAAACGTACTGATTAAGAAACCAGCTACACCGGGGATGGAACAATGCAAAACCGTAGCTCTGCAAGCTCATGTAGATATGGTGTGCGAAAAGAATCACGATGTACAGCACGATTTTATGGCAGACCCCATTGTAACTGTCATAGAAGGCAATTGGATGAAGGCTCAAGGAACGACCTTGGGAGCAGATAATGGAATTGGCGTGGCCACTGCGTTAGCCATTTTGTCTGATGACAGCATCGAACATGGTCCGCTGGAATGTCTGTTCACTGTAGATGAAGAAACGGGACTGACAGGAGCATTTGCTTTGAAGGAAGGTTTTCTGCATGCCGACATTTTGCTGAATCTGGATTCGGAAGATGAAGGCGAACTGTTTATCGGTTGTGCAGGCGGTGTAGATTCGGTAGGCGAATTTGCTTATCATGAGATAGATGTACCGCAGGGATATTTCTATGCCAAAGTGCAAGTCAAAGGTCTGACAGGAGGACACTCCGGAGGTGACATTCACTTGGGACGCGCCAATGCTAACAAACTGCTGACCCGCTTTCTGAGCCAGACTTACCGGCAACACGACATGTACCTCTGTCAAATAAACGGCGGCAACCTGCGCAACGCTATCCCGCGAGAGGCTTATGCGGTTATTGCAGTACCCGAAGCGGACAAACACGCTCTTCGTGCCGAACTCAATATCTTTGCTGCCGAAGTAGAAGCTGAGTATGCTGTTACCGACCCTGACATGCAGATTGTTCTTGAGTCAGAACAGGTATCTTCCCATGCCATAGACCGAGACACTGCCAAACGCCTCATCCAGGCACTTTACGCCATACCTCATGGTGTATATGCCATGAGCCAGGACATCCCCGGCTTAGTGGAAACGTCGACCAATCTGGCTTCCGTAAAAATGAAGCCAGACCACATCATCCGCATCGAAACCAGTCAACGCAGTTCTACTGCATCGTCCAAGCAGGATATAGCCAACATGGTACGCACCGTCTTCGACCTGGCAGGCGCCAGCATTTCCCACAGTGACGGCTATCCGGGATGGAAACCGAACACACACTCTGAAATACTGGAAATCGCTACAGAATCATATAAACGCTTGTTTGGCACAGAAGCCAAAGTCAAAGCCATTCATGCCGGACTGGAATGCGGCCTGTTCCTTGACAAATATCCTTCACTGGACATGATTTCGTTCGGTCCCACCTTGCAAGGTGTCCACTCGCCCGACGAATGTATGGACATCCTCAGCGTAGAACGTTTCTGGGAACACCTGCTGGATATTTTAAAGCACATACCACATAAAAAATAACTGATAGGTGAAACGACACTGCTTACTATTTGCCATTCTTGTAGCCTGCCTCCTAACGGGGCAGGCACAAGAAATGCGGGACACAGTGACATTTCACGTCATGAGTTATAATGTAGAGAATCTGTTTGACTGTCAAGATGATTCTCTGAAAAAAGACGAAGAGTTTCTGCCAAATGCCACACGCCGTTGGAATTACTTCAAGTATAAAAAGAAACTGGACAACATTGCCCGTGTCATTGTTGCTGTAGGCGGATGGACTCCTCCGGCTCTTGTAGCATTGTGCGAAGTGGAGAATGACACTGTACTTACAGACCTTACACGCTATTCAGCTTTGCGCGAAAGCGGTTATCGCTACCTCATCACTTCATCACCGGACGAAAGAGGCATTAATGTAGCCCTACTCTACCAACGAGGTATGTTCAAGCCGCTCTTCCAACAAAATCTATATGTAGAAAAAGCCCACAAGAATAACCGCCCTACACGGAATATCCTACACGTGGGAGGATTGTTGTTGAACCGCGATACGCTGGACGTACTGGTAGCCCATTTCCCGTCCCGCTCCGGAGGAGCCAAACTTTCGGCTCCCTACCGGAAAAAAGCGGCAGAACGACTCAAAAGAACAACCGACAGTCTTTTTCAGATACGCCGCCACCCACAAATCATTATTATGGGAGACTTCAACGACTATCCACACAGTCCCTCCGTCCGCGTTACATTGCAAGCCGAAGCTCCTCCGGCACAACCGGAGAAACAACGTCTTTATCATCTGCTGGCACGAAAAGCCTCCGCACAGAAGCATAGAGGCACTTACAAATACCAAGGTGCCTGGCAGTGGCTGGACCACATCATCGTGTCGGGCACATTGCTACAACCGGATGCACCTCTGCAAACATCAGAAAGACAAGCCAATGTTTTTACTGCTCCTTTCCTGCTGACAGATGACATAAAATTTGGAGGAATGCAACCTTTCCGTACTTACTACGGCATGAAATACCAAGGTGGATTCAGCGACCACCTACCGGTTTATACCGAGTTCCGCCTCATATATTAACCCCTCAATAACCAATATGCATTACGATTACAAAAAACAGCTTCACAGTTTCGGTTATGCCTGGCAAGGCATCCGTGGCTGTATAGGCAAAGAACAAAACCTGAGTTTTCATCTGATAACTTCCCTGGCGGTAATCATTGCCGGCATAGGATTCGATATATCACGCAATGAATGGATAGCTGTCATACTATGCATCGGTCTCGTCATAGCAGCCGAACTGTTTAATACCGCTATCGAACGGCTGGTGGACTTCGTTTCGCCGCAGCGGCATCCTATAGCAGGTCAGGTAAAAGACATCGCCGCCGGAGCAGTATTAGTATGCGCTCTGGCGGCGATTGCCGTAGGATTAATTATTTTTGTGCCTTACCTGACCCGCATCTTCCTGTAATAGATACGGGTAATAAGGAAAAACACCAGTACACCCGACAGGAGCAACAGAAGCGGCCACCAGATGCTCGTATCTGCATCCCATGACAAAGTGCCGGTCTGTATACCAAACAGCAATCCGGCATCCATCCACAAATGAAAAGTCATATTACCAGTGGCACGCTGGCAGTGATGGGACAATTTAACAAACATCCGAACCAACAGAGGTGACAACACAGCAAGAAGCAATAAACCCGCTATCCCCCAAGGAACGGAAACTGCCAACCAGCCGCACGCAAAAGAGACAACTCCTACGTTGACAGCCGGAAGCAACGCCCGCCCCAATAAATAACGGTCTGTACTGCATACAGGCAAACCAATAGGAGCGCGAAATGGCACATAGATAAACGATGCCGACGCCAAACCGACAATGCCTGCTATGACCGGCCACATCCAATTATAAGAATCAGCACCAGGCATCCACAGACCGCCCATGATTCCGGTTGCCATGCCCAACCCGCAGACCAGAGAATATACCATGTTGGCCTTCGTGCGATGTCCTGAATGCACCACATCAATGCTGAGTGTGATGCCTGCCGATGAAGCCAATCCGAAACACATGCCCTGCAACAATGCCAGGAGTGAAAACTGCTGGGACGTAAGCACATGCGCATATCCCCAAGCCACCACCAGCAAGCCCAGAAACGGATAAGTCAAAATATGTTTGCGGCGAAACTTGTCGGCCAGCCAGGCATGAAAAGGACCGACAATAAGCATCCCCATAGCAAAAGGGAAACAAATATCACCTGCCCATCCCGAATGATGAACAGTCACAGACACAATCACTGCATATACCAAAACATACAACAGGAAGCCTGCCGCACAAGTCAGTACATAATTGCGGTTGCACAGCGACCGGTTATCAATACTGTTCTTTTTCATTGGGGAAGTCAGAAGTCTTCACATCAGAGATATAACGGCTGATGGCATCGGTCATCACCGTATGCAGATCGGCATAACGGCGCAAGAAACGTGGACGGAACCCATTGTTCATGCCCAGCATATCCTGAACAACCAGCACCTGACCGTCTACGTCCCCTCCTGCCCCAATGCCTATAACAGGAATATTCAGTTCGTGTGCCACACGACCAGCCAGCGCAGCGGGAATCTTCTCCAGCACCAGACCAAAACAGCCGGCTTCTTCCAGCAAATGGGCATCACGCACCAGCTTATCTGCTTCGGCCTCATCTTTGGCACGGACGGTATAAGTGCCATATCTGTTGATGCTCTGCGGCATCAGGCCCAAGTGTCCCATAACCGGGATGCCCGCACTGATAATACGCTTCACTGTACCAATGATTTCCTCACCACCTTCCATCTTCAAGGCATCGGCATGACTTTCCTTCATGATACGGATGGCAGAAGCGAGTCCTTCCAGTTCATTGCCTTGATAAGAGCCAAAAGGCATATCTACCACCACCATGGCACGCTTTACGCCACGCACCACACTTTTAGCATGATAAATCATTTGGTCGAGCGTAATAGGCAGCGTCGTCACATTGCCAGCCATAACGTTGGAGGCAGAATCGCCCACCAGGATAACATCCATCCCGGCACCGTCCACAATCTGTGCCATCGTATAATCATACGAGGTCAGCATAGATATTTTTTCGCCCCTCTGCTTCATCTCTACGAGGCGATGGGTAGTCACTTTACGAGTATCTTCAGAAATATATCCAGCCATAAGTTAATGGTTAATGATTAATGGTTAATGATTAATGAGTTAATATAGCATTCATATCTGCGTATGTGAAATGGCGGAAGTCGTCCAGCACGTGATGACACAACGGAGCAATGGCTTCCCGAGAATTGGTTGTGGCTAAACCTATGACTGTAGCGTCTGAAGCCATGCCCGCCTTCAGGCCATTAAAGGAATCCTCGAATATACAAGTTGAAGAAGCGCCAACGCCAAAGAGACGCATACCCAACAGATAGCAGTCCGGATCGGGTTTAGAGTGACGGAACATTTCAGCTGTAAGAATGCGGTCAAACAAGGTAGGAATCTCGGGACGTTGCCGATAAACGGCAGCCATCTTCCGGGCATTCGAGCTGGTGACGATGGCGGTGCGCACATCATGGCAGCGCAAATCTTCCAGAAAGTCCAGTACACCTGGCACATAATCATAGGTCATCTGTTGCTCGAAGCGGTTCAACTCGTCGGTCAGCCGGCGCTGCGTGTCAGAATCGGGAAAGAATTTGTCAAAGAGGTAGACAAGCGTTTGCCCTTTCACACAGTCGCCGAAAGCGGGATCGCCCAGATAGTCGGCTCCCACCCGGTTCCAGAAACGGCTGTATTGCCCTTCGGTATCCACTATCACGCCGTCGAAGTCGAAGAGGACGGCCTTGCACATTGCGGTAGTCGTATCCATACTTAAATCTTATTGTCGCGCGTTAATTCGGGCACAAAGGTCTGAAATCTATCTGAGAGATGCAAGATATTTCGTACCTTTGCACGGTTTTTTATCCCACATCAAGCTTACACATTATTATATATAACGATATGAACCAGAACAATCCTCATCTTATGGGCACGGAGCCCATCGGCAAGTTGTTGCTGCAATACTCCATTCCGGCCATTATCGGTATGACCATTGTGTCGCTTTACAACATTATCGACAGCATCTTTATCGGTCACGGCGTAGGTCCGATGGCTATTGCAGGCTTAGCCATCACCTTTCCATTGATGAACCTGACGGCAGCTTTCGGCAACTTAGTGTCAGCTGGAGGCTCGACCATCTCATCTATCCGATTAGGGCAGCGAGACATGGTAGGCGTGAACAAGGTGCTGGGCAACACTCTGTTGCTGTGTATCGTCAATTCCATATTCTTTGGAGGACTGACGTTTATCTTCCTGGACGAGATCCTGCGCTTTTTCGGAGCCAGTGCCGAGACACTGCCCTATGCCCGCGACTTCATGCAAATCATCCTGGCAGGAACACCTTTTGCCTACGTTATGATTGGGCTGAACTATGTCATGCGTGCTACAGGTCACCCCAAGAAAGCCATGCTTACCTCGATGACCAGCGTGCTGGTCAATGTAATGCTGGCTCCCCTGTTTATCTTCCAATTCGGATGGGGTATCCGCGGAGCAGCCCTGGCTACTATATGCGCACAATTTATCGGAATGTTATGGGTGCTGAACCACTTTTTAAACAAGAAAAGTGACATCCGCCTGCAACGTCCTTACCTGCGGCTGGAGCGTCGCATTGTGGGTAGCATTTTCTCCATCGGCATGTCGCCTTTCTTAATGAACATTACGGCCTGTGTCATTGTCATCATCATCAACAACAGCCTGCGGAACCATGGAGGCGACATGGCCATCGGTGCCTACGGCATTATCAACCGCCTGCTGATGCTTTATCTGATGATTGTCATGGGGCTGACGATGGGCATGCAACCTATCATCGGCTACAACTTCGGCGCGCGCAAGCCTGAACGTGTCAAGCAAACGTTACGCCTGGCCATCATATCTGGAGTCTGCATCACCACAAGTGGCTTCCTTATCTGTGAGTTGTTTCCCCATGCAGTATCAGCCATTTTCACTTCCGACGACCACCTTATCGGTATGGCTGCCCACGGATTGCGCATCTGCGTGGCCATGTTCCCGGTCATCGGAGCGCAGATTGTCATCGGCAACTTCTTCCAGAACATCGGCATGGCCAAAACCAGCCTGTTCATGTCGCTGACTCGCCAGCTCATATTCCTCCTGCCGGGTCTGCTTCTGTTCCCTACAATCTGGGGACTTGATGGTGTGTGGATGAGCCTGCCGGTAAGTGACCTGCTGGCATTCCTGACTGCCGTGGCGGCCTTGTGGTGGTACATCAGGAAGCAGAAACAGACGCAGGTATCAGGGACATGAAGCAAAATGACAGAACAATACAAAATGGAAGCATAACTGCGATATTTACAGAAGATTTTGTATCTTTGTCCCGTACTACTAACTTTTAATATCTAAATGTTATGAACGTAGAAAGTATTGGTATCAATTCAGGCATCGTCTGGCGCCAGTTGGCCAGCGAACACCGCAAGTGGGAATATGCGGAAGTAAAGGCAGCCACAGGACTTGCCGACCGCGACATGAACGCTGCCATCGGCTGGCTGGCACGCGAAGGGAAAATTCAAATTGAGGAAAGTAAGGTAGGACGAAAGACCATCATTTACCTTACGCTGTGTGATTACTTTGGTTAAACAACTCTTGAAAAGTTGCAGAAAAGGGGAAGCATCCGTCAACGGTGCCTCCCCTTTCTTATTTATACAAGCCTATTCGCTCTTGATGCTCGCTACCGGATTCTCATTGGCTATATGCCAGGCCTTGACGCACACCAGGCAAAGGATAAGCAAAAGCAAGCCGACAGCCAGCAAGACATAAGACATCCCCCCTATCGGCACTACATCCTGAAACTGGCGACACCACACTTGCCCCGCCAGGTAAGCACCAGCCATCCCCAGCAACACAGACGGGAAAGCCATCCACCATACTTCACGCGACAGCAGCCAGAGAATGTCCGTTGTCTCCGCACCGTTCACCTTGCGGATGGCAATCTCTTTGGAGCGCAGGCGGATTTCGTCATTCACGTAACTGGTCACACCGAGCAAGATGATAAAGAGAATGGTGATGGAAGCCATCAGCGTGACGTTGCGGAAAATACGCACCGGCTCGGCATATTTCAGCATCATGGTTGTCATGGACTTAAAGACAAGTTCCGTCTGGGGATAGATACGCCCCATGTCTTCGTTCAGACGACGCAGGTTGTCATCGAAAGGGGCTTTCAGACGGACGGAAAGGGTGCTGCCCACGCCCTCCTGCCACTCTATCATCACCGGCACGTCATCGTCCGGCGAACCGGGGAAGGCGAAGCTGTCCAGCAGACCGACCACCGTGCCATAGTCGTTCACCGGCTTGCCGATGGGGCTGTCCGTCCAGCCCATCTTCCGGCAGAAAGGAAGATTCACCAGCAGTTGGCGGTCGCCCGTCAGGTTATGCCCCTCTTTCAGTTTCAAGCCGATAAGGGGCAGGTAGTCGGCATCAAACCAGGTATTGCGCGGCGTAAACATCGCGTTGCCCTGAGCATCCGTTATGCCTCGGTTGCTACCGAAACCCAGCATGGTCTGATTCGACGAGGCCACAGCTTCCACGTATGGCAAGTGGCGCAACTGCGTCAGTAGCTGGTCGCCGTCCAAATCGCGGTTCCAGACAAAAGCTACCCTTTCGGGATTCCAGCCACGGTCACGGCTCACCATGTGTACATACTGCATCGCCACCACCAGCATCATGCCCAGGATAAATGCGGCTCCTGCAAACTGCACCACCAATAGGACACGTTTCCATCCGCGCCGACCGGAGGTGTAACGGCGGAACACCTGCGTCACCGGAATGCGGGCAAACAGCACCGCAGGCAGACAGCCGCCCAACAAGAACAACACTGCCACAGCCGCCAACGGCGCATAAAGGTTGTTCCAGGCAAAAAGCTCGGCCAACGGCATACCCGCCATTTCCTCCATCAACCCCGGCAGCAGGACCACGCAACCGGTAGCCAACAGCAGAGCGGCCAACACCACGACCGCCGTTTCCAACAGGAACTGGCAGAAGATGTTGCCCATGTCTGCCCCGCTGCACTTGTGTACGGCCACAGTCTTAGCCCGTCGGGTGAGCGACGAAACGGATGCCAGCACATAGTTCAACGCCGTGACCAACAACAACACTACGCCCAGCAGAGACATGATGGCCACCCGGCGGCGCACATCGGGCTGGGAGATGTGGAGATCACGCACGGGAACCAGACGCGCACTGATGTCGAGTCCTGCATCAGCAGGGATGTAGCGGCTCAGGGCAGCCGTCAGCCGTTCATTCAGCCAGGCGGCATCCTCCTTCGAGCGCAAGCGGACATAGCCCATATAGTTACCACCGGAATTCCATCCCTGGCTCCACCGGGTATGCTTCCAGATGCTGGGAAAAGACACGACAGCCTCCAACCCCCTTTCGTAGAGGGGCAGGGAGTTGTTGAGGGGCACGTCGCGGAAGATACCTTTGACCGTCAGCGTGACATCGCTCCAGATGAAGTCGTAGGTCACCGTCTGCCCGATGGGGTCTTCATCGCCAAACAGCCGGCGCGCGCCGGATTCGGAGAGGAAGAGCACATCAGGATTGCCCAATTCCTGCGGATTGCCGCGCAGCACGTCCAGCCCCATCACGGAGAAAAAGAGCGTGTCGCCCATCAGCGTGCCCAACTTCACCTGCCGTTCGCCTATCCGGTAATCGTTTGTAAGACTCACGGCAGGCATCACTGTGGCTCCCGTCACACGGTCGGGATAAAGTTCGGCAATCGTGCCCGGCACGGCATGAAGAACTACCTCGGCTTCCGGCCCCGGCTTCCCGTCTATAATCCAAGTGTTTTTTATCAGATACAGCTTGTCAGCCTCCCGAAAACAACTGTCGTAGCTGAGTTCAAAGGCTATGCGGGCAAAAAGGAACACGGACATCAACAGACCGGCAGCCAAAGAAACCACCGTAATGAAGCTGGACGAACGCCCCCGACGGAATGTCTGTAAAGTATAATATAAGTGTCTCATTTTCTATGAATCATGTCTTTTAAATATATCGAGACGGTGGTGGCCGACTCCACCCACTGCGACATCTCCTCGGCCAGGGTAGGTGCCGTGACATCAAAAACAGTGTGGTCGTAGCCGCCCTCTCCCACGTCTGCGTCCTTGCGGGCACCGGTATCTTCGTCATAGATGGCGCAGCGCACCAGCACCAGCCGCTCAGGCTCGGGATAGCATTTCTCATAATTCAGCTCGTAGGCTATCTGCGCGAAGAGCAGCACGCCCACCAGCAGGCCGAGGGTCAGCGACAGCAGCTTGATAAAGCTGGACGTGCGGCCCCGGCTCAGGGTTTGTATGGTATAGTATAAGTATCTCATAAATAATGGTTTATTAGCTACGATCTACAAGCTACAAGCTACGAGTAGCTGCGCACTTCTATCTCTACCTCCCACAACTACTTGCAGCTCGTAGCTTGTAGCTTGTAGCTCGTAGCTCGTAGCTCGTGGCTTGCAGCTCGTAGCTCGTAGCTTGTAGCTCGTAGCTCATTAAAGATTGTTCTTCGTATTCGCCACCACGCTTCCGTCGAACAGGTGCACCGTGCGATGGGCAAAGGAGGCATCGTGCTGCGAGTGCGTCACCATGACGATGGTCGTGCCTTCCTTGTTCAGTTCGGTCAGGAGGTTCATCACCTCGGCGCCGTTCTTCGAATCGAGGTTACCCGTCGGCTCGTCCGCTAAGATTAGCTTGGGATTGGTGACCACGGCGCGGGCGATGGCCACGCGCTGCTGCTGACCGCCACTGAGTTGCTGCGGGAAATGCTTGGCGCGATGACCGATGTTCATACGGCGCAGGATGTTGTTCACCATCTCCTTCCGTTCGGCAGACTTGATGCCGAGGTAGGTCAGAGGCAGTTCTACGTTCTCGAAGACGTTGAGCTCATCAATCAGGTTGAAGCTCTGGAAGACGAAGCCCAACTTGCCCTTGCGGACGCGGGTGCGCTCTTTCTCCTTGAGTTGCGCCACCTCCTGGCCCAGGAGTTTATAACTGCCTTCGGTGGGATTGTCCAGCAGGCCGAGGATGTTCAACAGGGTGGACTTGCCGCAGCCCGAGGGGCCCATGATGGCGACGAACTCGCCTTCGTTCACTTCGAGGTTGACGTGGTTGAGGGCCACGGTTTCTACTTCCGACGTGCGGAATACTTTGCTGATGTTATTAATCTGAATCATAAGGATGGTTATTTTAAATGATGAATGAAATACATGTGGTTGTAACACGTTGTAAAGTGAGGAATGTTACAGTGTAACACAGCCATTGTTACACTGTAACAAAGCCATTGTTACGGCGTAACATAGCCATTGTTACAACTTTTACTCGCTTTTCAGGCTCAAGACGGGATTCTCGTTGGCAATGTGCCACGTGCGCCACAGCACGCAGCCCAAGATGACCAGCAGGTTGACGATGGCCACGAGCACATAGACTGCCCATCCGGCAGAGACACGGGCAGAGAAGATGTCCATCCACAACCCGTTGACGTAGGCCGAGGCGCACACACCGACCACCACCGCCGGCACAGCCACCCAGAGGATGTCGCGGCCCAGCAGTTCGAGGATGCCCGTAGCCTCCGCTCCGTTGACCTTGCGGATGGCAATCTCCTTGGAACGGCGCTGCACTTCGTCGGCCGTGTAGCCCAGCAAGCCCATCAGCATCACTAAGAACATGACCAAGGCGGCCACCATCATGGCGTTGCGCAGGACGCGGACGGGATTGTACAAGTCGGCCACCTTTGCTTCCAACGAGTAGACATCAACGGTCCGTCCGGGGAAGGCATCGGCCAGAGCCTGCTGCAACTTCAGCAGGTTGTCGCCGAAAGGTTCTTTCAGTTTAAAGGCAAAGATACCGTAGGGATAGTACATGTAATAGCCTATGAAGGGCATGGGCTCCAAATAGAACCCTCCTATCTGGAAATCCTTCAGCAGGCCGACCACCGTGTTGTTCGACCCATCGTTCAGTTGCCTTCCCACGACCTTGTCGCCCCAGTGCATCATCTTTGCCAATGTCTCATTCACCAGTACTTCACCCCCGGTACGAGGCATACGCCCCTCCAAGAGCGTCATGCCCATAACGTTGGCATAATCCTCCGGCCAGGCATCGTAGCGCGAGGAAAACAAGGGCTGCCCGGCTTCGTTATTGACCATGGTACCGCTATATCCATCCACCGGTGTGGAAGTGCCGGAATAGGTCATGGCTTCCACATAAGGCATATTCAGGAACTGGGCCTTCACTTGATCGCCCACTTCTTTATTGATGCCAATCCAGCTGGTCACTGCCACGCGGGCGGGACTGAAACCCATGTCTTTGTTCATTACATAGCTATATTGCGCCGCCACCATCCACATCACGCCGCAGATGAAGGCCACCCCGGCAAACTGCACGAACAGCAGCGGACGCTTCCACCCCTTCTTGCCCTCGGTATATCGGCGGAACACCTGCGTCACCGGAATGCGGGCAAACAGCTGCCCCGGCAGCACGCCGCCAATCAAGAAAAGTAACACCACCGTCCCGACAGGCACCCAAAGGCGGTTGCCCGTAAAGAGATTGGCCAGCCGTGTGGCAGCCGTGTCCTCCACAAAGTCCTGAAAGGCAAAGAGCAGGAATACCATAACCACCAAGGCCAGACCGATGATGAGAGCAGTCTCTGCCAGAAACATCCCGAAGATACCTGCGCTGCTGGCCCCGTTGCACTTTTGTACGCCCACGGCCTTGGCCCGGCGCGACAATGACGAGATGGAGATAAGAGCATAGTTCAGTGCGGCGATGAAGAGAATGGAGAAGCCCATCACCAGCAGGATGACCTTGGAACGGCTCACTGAGTCGTAGCCCCGATAGGTATCACGCAAAGGAGCTATCTTGGCTGTGTAGCCAAATTTCTTGTCTTCCTCAGGGCGGTATTTGTCCACCATCGCTCCTAAGCGGCTGTTCAGTGTTTCGGCATCCACACCCGGCTTCAGGCGAATGTATTGAAGGTAAGAATCGCCCCCTCTCCACGAGTAATTGGCCACCTCCGCCGCCCACGATGGAGGCAGAGAGATGACGGCATCGGCCTTCACGGTAGTGTTGTCCGGCAGGTCGGCGTAGGTGCCGCGCACGGTCAGATCACGCTCGTGATTATAGCTGACGACCTTGCCAATGGGATTTTCACCACCGAACATCTTCTCTGCCAGCGTTTCGCTCAGGTAAACGATATTGGGCTGCTGGAGGTCCTTCACAGGATTGCCGCTCAACACCTCGATGCCCATGGTACGGAAAAAGAGCGAGTCGGCGGCAATCTTCGTCTCGTTGAAACGGGTGTTGCCATAGTACAGCGGCGAAGAAGCCATCCAGCGGCTGGTGCACGTGGCCGATTCTACCTGTTCGGGAAAGCTCTCCAGGATGCCGCCCGCCACAGGACCGCAGTTCTGTTGCTGCCAGTCCAGCTTCTCGCCCTTCACCGTAAACTGGCTCCACACCTGATAGAGGCGGTCGGTGTCGGGAAAACACGTATCGTAACTCTGCTCGAAAGCCACGCGGGCAAAGAGCAGGATGCTCATCGTCAGCCCCAGTCCGAGGGAGACGACCTTCAACAGATTGCTCCCCTTGGAGTGAAGCAGGGTCTGGATAACGTAATGCAGTTGTTTCATATCGTTGTGCTTATTATCAGTTTCTTCTCTTTAGCTAATGCCAAAACCATGCCAAACTTTTATCTGTCTGATAAACAGGGAAGATATGATAAATGACGCCTGCACAGAGTGTCTAATAATTAGACAGTAGTGTCAAATTATTAGACAGCTTCAACCGGATAAGGAACGACGCAAAAGAAGAAGCTCCTGATACAGGTTTCAGCCAAAAGTCCTATATTTGCAAGGAAATAAAACCACATCTGGCATGAAGAAAAACGGAAACATACTTATAGTGGACGATAACCGCAACGTGCTGACCGCCCTGCAATTATTACTGAAGCCCTACTTCAACCGCATAGAGTTGTTGCCCTCACCCGTCACGCTGCCCTCAGTCTTGCGCGAGACAGAATGGAACGTGCTGCTGCTCGACATGAACTTCACCTCGGGCATCAACAACGGTAACGAGGGGCTTTATTGGCTGCACGAGGTGTTGCGCCTGCGCCCCAAGCTGCCCGTAGTGCTCTTTACAGCCTACGCCGATATCGACCTGGCGGTAAGGGGCATCAAAGAGGGGGCCACAGACTTTGTGGTGAAGCCTTGGGACAACCAGAAACTGACTGACACCCTGCTGAAAGCTGCCGCCCCGGCCCGTAGCCGCCAAGAGGAACGCCCGGCAGAAACGCCCGACATGTATTGGGGAGAAAGCAGTGCCATGCTGCAACTGCGCAAGATGGTGGAAAAAGTTGCCGCCACCGATGCCAACGTGCTCATCACCGGCGAAAACGGTACCGGAAAGGAAATGCTGGCCCGCGAACTGCACCGCCTCTCGCAACGGGACGGGCATCCGATGGTAACGGTAGACATGGGAGCCGTGACGGAAACGTTGTTCGAAAGCGAACTGTTCGGCCACGTGAAAGGGGCTTTTACCGACGCCCGCGCCGACCGCCCGGGCAAGTTCGAAGCAGCAGACCACGGCACGCTCTTCCTCGACGAGATAGGTAACCTGCCTTACCACCTGCAGGCAAAACTGCTTACCGCCCTCCAACGCCGTAGCATTGTCCGCGTAGGCAGCAACACGCCCATTCCCGTAGACATCCGGCTTATCTGCGCCACCAACCAAAACCTGCCCGCCCTGGTGCAGCGGGGCGAGTTCCGCGAAGACCTGCTCTACCGCATCAATACCATTCACTTGGAGATTCCACCGCTTCGCGAACGTCCGCAAGACATTCTGCCCTTGGCCGAAAAGTTTATCGTCCGTTTTGCCCAAAAATACGACAAAGGAGAACTGCACCTGACGGAAGAGGCACGCGGAAAACTGTCACGCCACCCATGGAAAGGAAACATCCGGGAACTGGAGCACGCCATCGAAAAGGCTGTTATCATAGGCGATGGCCCCACCCTGCCCGCCGAGGTGTTCCAACTGCAACAAACCGGAGAAACGGTCGATGAAGCAGCTCCTGCTTCCACCCTCGAAGAAATGGAGCGGCAAATGATTCGTAAAGCCCTTGCCACGTGTTCGGGAAACCTCTCGGCCGTAGCTGCCCAACTGGACATCACACGCCAGACCCTCTACAACAAAATGAAGAAATACGGCTTATGAACCAAACAACCCGTACCCAGATAGCCTATACCGCCCTGCTTCTTGTGGCAACCCTCCTGACAGGTGGAGCATGGACCCTCGTCATCTTGCACGCCGACATCCATCTGCCACTCTTTACCACCCCTTTGCCTTGGGCAATCGGGCTGACGGCTACCTTGCCTCTGCTGATTGGCAAACTGTACAGGACGCAACGGCAGTATGACCGCCAGGTGCTCTTCCTGCTCGATGCCGTGGAGAATAACGACTATTCCATCCGCTTCCCCGAAGATGACCGCAACAACCATGCCTATTTTGTCAACAGTGCATTGAACCGCATTGTACACCTATTATATAATGTAAAGAAAGAAACCGTCCAACAAGAGAAATACTACGAACTGATACTGGAATGTATACACACCGGAATCGTGGTGCTGAACGACAAAGGGGCTGTTTACCAAAAAAACAGTGAAGCCCTACGTCTGCTGGGCCTTGAGGTCTTTACCCATATCAGACAGTTGGAACGCATCGACCCCACACTCACCAACCGCTTCGCAACTTGTCGGACGGGCGAGACAATGCAGATACCCTTGCACAACGAACGCGGGGCGTTCAACCTGCTGGTGCGTGTCAGCGACATCACCCTGCACAACGAACACTTGCGCATACTGACACTTAATGACATCAATGACGAACTGGACGAGAAGGAAATAGACTCGTGGATACAGCTCACCCGGGTGCTGACGCATGAAATCATGAACAGCGTTACCCCTATCACCTCGCTGAGCGACACACTGCTCACTCTCACCTCGCAAGGAGCGCCCCGCGAAGAAATAAGCAACGGACTACAAACCATCAGTGCCACCGGCAAGGGGTTGCTGGCATTCGTCGAAACCTACCGCAAGTTCACCCACATTCCCTCCCCTGTACCCACCTTGTTCTATGTGAAAGGGTTCCTCTATCGTATGACCCAACTGGCCCGCCACCAGCATCCCGACGTGCACATCGTTTTCGACACCGAAGTGTCACCCGGTGACCTCATCCTGCATGCCGACGAAAACCTTATCGGACAAGTCATGACCAACCTGCTGAAAAACGCCATACAGGCTATCGGAACCGATCCCGACCTATGCAAAGAAGGACGCATCTCCATCCGAAGCTACTGCGACGAATCGGAGGCGGTCATCATCGAGGTCAGCAACAATGGTCCCGCCATACCGCCTGAAGTGGCCGAACAGATTTTTATCCCTTTCTTCACTACCAAAGAAGACGGAAGCGGCATCGGACTGAGCATCTCCAGACAAATTATGCGACTCTCCGGAGGCAGTCTCACACTCATGACGGGCCAGCCCACCACCTTCCGGCTGAAGTTTGATTGACATCTCCACAGAGGTGTAACTCCCTTACACAACCATATTTCCGCCCAATCGCATAAAAATATAGACCTAATCATACGGGAAGAACCACAAATTAGCCCTATCTTTGCGCCCAAATACATCAAACTTACTCAGTAAACAACAGATATGGAACGAGCAGCCACCTTTATTGACTACATAGAACAAAGCATTATCAGCAACTGGGACCGCAATGCCCTGACTGACTACAAGGGAATCACCTTGCAATACAAAGACGTGGCACGGAAGATAGCCAAGTTTCATATCGTACTGGAAAGTGCCGGTATCCAGCCAGGCGACAAGATAGCCGTGTGCGGACGAAACAGCGCTCACTGGGCTGTGACCTTTTTGGCTACTGTAACCTACGGTGCCGTCATTGTACCTATCCTGCACGAATTCAAGGCCGATAACATACACCACATCGTCAACCACTCCGAAGCGAAGCTACTCTTTGTAGGAGCCCGTGCTTGGGAAGCGTTAGACGAATCGGCCATGCCCTTTCTGGAAGGAATCGTAGTACTGGAGGACTTCGAACCGGTGGTATGCCGCAATGAGCAATTACTGGAAGCATTCGAAAACCGGAATGCCCGTTATGGTGCCCGCTATCCCAAGAAATTCCGCCCCGAAGACATCAATTACCGCGAGGAGAAGTCGCCTGATGAGCTGGCTGTTATCAACTACACCTCTGGCACCACGGGTTACTCTAAGGGAGTCATGCTTCCCTACCGCAGTCTGTGGAGCAATGTGGACTATTGCCGCGAAATGCTGCGTATCCGTCCTGGTGACCACATCGTATCAATGCTCCCACTAGGACACGTATTCGGTATGGTCTATGACTTTCTCTACGGTTTCTCTGCTGGTGCACACTTGTATTTCCTTACTCGGATGCCCTCACCGAAAATCATTGCCCAATCGTTTGCAGAAATACGTCCGCGCGTCATCTCGTGCGTGCCTCTCATCGTAGAGAAAATCATCAAGAAAAACATCCTGCCACGCGTAGACAACACCATCGGCAAACTACTGCTCCGCGTACCCATCGTCAATGACAAGATAAAAGCTTCCGCCCGCAAAGAAGCCATGGAGATATTCGGTGGACAGTTCGACGAAATCATCATCGGGGGAGCACCTTTCAATGCTGATGTTGAGCGCTTCCTCAAGCAGATAGGCTTTCCCTATACCATTGCCTATGGCATGACTGAGTGTGGTCCCATCATCTGCTCCAGCCGGTGGGAAACTCTGAAACAGGCATCATGCGGAAAAGCAGCCGCCCGTATGGAGGTAAGAATTGACTCGCCAGACCCCGCTCACGTGGCCGGCGAAATCATCTGCCGAGGCACTAATACCATGCTGGGATATTACAAGAATCCGGAAGCCACCGCCCAAATCATTGATGTCAACGGCTGGCTGCACACGGGTGACCTGGCCACAATGGACGATGAAGGCTATGTTACCGTTCGCGGACGAAGCAAAAACATGCTGCTTACCGCCAGCGGACAGAACATATACCCCGAAGAAATTGAGAGCAAGCTAAACAACATGCCCTACGTAGCCGAATCGCTCATCGTGCTGCAAAACGACAAGCTGGTGGCCCTCATTTATCCTGACTTCGACGAAGCCTTTGCCAAGGGCCTCCAGGTGGAAGATATTACCACAGCCATGGAAACTAACCGCGTTGAGCTGAATCAGCAACTTCCATCCTACTCACAAATCTCCAAAGTGAAGATACATTTCGAGGAATTTGAGAAGACGGCAAAGAAGAGCATCAAACGCTTCATGTACCAGGAAGCAAAAGGATAAGTAGTTCCAATAGCTTAATAATACTCAGTACTGAGTATCTAAGTCAGATTCCCTGATACAACTTCAGCCCGAAACGGGGAGCCATGGCCAGCAGATGGTCGAAAATATCCGACTGAATGCGTTCGTATTCTTTCCACGCTTTGACGCGCGAAAAGAAATATACACGGATGGGCAAGCCATGTTCCGTAGGCTCTTTCTGTGCAATGATAAGGTCGAGGTCTTGATTGACTACGGGAAGACTCATCAGATATCGTTCTATGTAGACGCGATACACTTGTGAATTGGTGGGTTGTCCGTCAGGCTGATAATCGGCCATAAGAGGGATGTCTTTCCGAATCTGCTCCAACTCATCAGTCGTGCAGAAACTCAAGGTATCCAAGTCCAACCAGATACGTTTGTCTACACGGCGTCCGCCACTCTCCTGCATGCCACGCCAGTTCTGGAAAGTACTGTTCACCATTGTGTAGGGAGGAATGGTCGTAATGGTATTGTCCCAGTTCTGAATCTTCACTGTATTCAGGGTTATCTCCTGCACAATACCATCAGCTGTTCCGTTGGGCAAAGTCACCCAGTCGCCAATACGCAACATATCGTTGGCCGAAAGTTGCACACCCGACACGAACCCTAATATACTATCCTTGAATACCAACATCAGCACTGCCGCAGAAGCACCCAAACCAGCAAAGAGTGTCACAGGCGACTTGTCTATCAGTGTGGCTACAATCAAAATTCCTCCCAAAAAGAAAAGAATTACCTGAAACACCTGTACCAGCCCGCGAATAGGATGGTTTTTGCGTATCTCCTTCGAATTATAGATGTCCAACCCGACAAGGAGCAGAGCATTCAAAGTAAGCAGTATGGCTGCAATGATATAGACAGCACAGACCCGTTGCGAGAAATCCAGCATTCCCTTGCCCTTGACAAATGCCAAAGGCAACAGCAGATAAATAATGACACCCGGAACCACATGCAACAGATGATGCACAACCTTACGTTCTACCAACAAAGTATTCCAGCGCCGGGGGAACCGACGCGTATAACGCTTGATGCCTCCCACCACAATCGCCTGGAAGAAATAATTCAAACCGATGGCCAGCAAAATAATAAGAGCTGCCACTACAAATTCATCCAACATATCGGCGTATTCGGGCGAGAAACCCCAAGAAATGAGCAAGTCGTTCATCCAACCGCCCAACGTACCGATGTCTCGTATATTTTCCATAATTCAAATAGTTTTATATGCTTGTGATTAACACGCCAAAGCCACAAGTTGTTCGCCCCAGAATCAAAACCTTTCATCCGAAGTGCCCATCAGAAGGCGGCATACACCAATATCCCGGCTACAGTCAGCATACATACGGCCATAGGCACCCATAGCTCCTTGAACTGTCTGGGACGGCGATAACGTCCCCATCTGACCAGCACCCCATACATCAATGCAGCTCCACACAAACCGATCAGGGCTCCAGCCAGTAAGTCGCCCGGATAATGCACTCCAAGATAAGCACGCGAATAACAAGTCAGCACAGCCCAAGCCACCATCAGCCAAGTAAAACCTTTCCGACGGATGAGGAACATCAGATAAAAGGCCAACCCAAATGTATTGGCTGCATGGCATGACGGGAAACCATACCGCCCTCCCCGGTAGCCGTTGACTAAATGCACATATTCCGAAATGGGATTGTCCAGATTAGACGGCCTGAGGCGTTCCACCCACGGACGGATGAGAGAAGCACCTACCTGATCGGCAAACACAATGGTCAAAGCCACTCCTACGAGACACATCAAAGCCACCTTCCACTGAAGATTGCGGAAAAGTACATACACCAAAGCCGCATACATCGGCACCCAAATCAGCTTGCCACTATACGTGTACATAAACGTATCAAAGAAAGGGCTGTGCCATCCATTGATTGCTAATAAAAATGAAGTATCCCAATCCTTTAGCAGTTGTAAAAAGTCTGTCATCTTATCATCTTTTAGTTATATCGTCATAAAGTTTCTGCAAATAAGCCATGGCTTCCACTAACGTCCGCTCGGGCCAGTTTCCCTGCATAGTAACGGGTATTTCCGCACTAATATCATAAACTGCACAGGACGTATCGGTCAGCATCCCCAACATCCCCGGAAAAGTAAAATAGGCAAAATGGGGAGCTTGCGGATTGAGCATATCCTTGCTGAAAACAAACTGCCCGTGAGGTAACCCCAACTGAGCCAGCAAGGTAGCAGCGAGGTCATGCTGCGAGCCATAGGTATCGATGCGGGAAGTGCGTTGTACCGCCCCTCCCAGCCACAACATAGGAATGCGATAGCGTTCTTCACTGAAATTACTCAAAACCTCAGGATACCCTCCCTGATGGTCTGAAACCAGCACCACAAGTGTATTCTTCCATTGGGGCAAGTTACGGAACTGACGGATAAAATCACCCACACAACTGTCTGTATAGGCAAAAGCATTCAGACGGTCGTTAGACAGACGGCGATAGGGCACTTCAAAAGGCTCGTGACTGCTCGATGTCTGGAGCACACGGAAGAATGGTCTCTCCGAAGGAAGGGTATCAGCGCGAAGGTCGTCCAACAACCGACGAAAAACAATATGGTCATGCGCTCCCCACTTGCCTAAACGTTCGGCAGACGGGAAATCACTATCACACACAAGGTTCTCAAAGCCCGAAGACATCAAATAGAAACGCATATTAGCAAAATCGACATCGCCGCCATAATAATAGCATGTGGCATATCCTTCTTCTTTCAGCACGCCAACTATAGCCGGCAGCGACTGTGTCTTACGGGAAAATTTCAGAATGCTGGTAGTTGGCTGTGCCGGATAACCGCTAAGCAAAGAGACCAATCCCCGGTCGGTACGAAAGCTATTGGCATACAGATGGGTAAACAACACCCCTTCGTCAGCTAACGAATCAAGGCAAGGAGTCGCATTGCCCTTACCTCCCAGCGTTGCCATGAGATGTGAAGAGAAACTTTCTAAAACAATAAATAGAATGTCAGGACGGGATGTGTTCAAAAGAGCATGCAGGCTATCTGGGACAGCAACGGAAGTCGAAGCGGCTTTAACCTGAGGATCCAGCAAAGTGGCAAACAGATTATCGGCATCTGCGGGTTGAAGGAAACGGTATTGTGCAGAAAAATTTGTCTGCTCAGACACTGATTCCAGCAAGCTGAACGCCGGATTGACGGCAGCATGATTCAACTGCCGGTTGGTACTGAAATAAGCTTTTCCTATATTTATTGCTGACGACGTGAATCCACCCCGAATGGGAACAAACAAACATACTGTAAGAAACAACATCACCATAGAAACCCGCACACGGCGGAAAGGTACCTTCAACCGGTCCAGCGGACGATATGTAACCACATATAGCAAAATGTATATCAACACTGCAGTCACAGCCATCAACAAAAAACCTAATGCCGCCATCCAACCATTTGTACTGGCTACAGCAACTTTCGGCGAAGAGAAGAAATAGAAAAAGGGGGTTGTATCCAGGCGGAATCCCCAATATTCATAAAGAACCAAATCGGTCACGAATACAACTCCAAGAAGCAAAGACACCACCCACAAATATATCTGCCAGACCATGCGCAGCCATCGGGCCTGAGTCCATGCAGAAACAACGAGCAAGAAGCCGGGCAAAACCGTAAGATACCCTGCCACACAAAGATCGAGCGGCAAACCATACCATATCACGCGTAGCCAATCTGCCCACGGGCAATCGGCATATAGCGCATTATAAAACAGCATAAATAGCGGCTTCTGTATGACAAAAAGACAAACAAATAACCCGTAAGTTTTGATTAAGCAGCCTATTCTTTCTCTCATTGCGTGAGTTCATTTGATAAAATTCTCCGCAAAAGTAGTTTTTTTTATGAGGAAAAAAAACTTTCAATCAGATAAGAAACTGTTCTTACAGTATTTTTTATTCCAAGTCATTGACTATAAGCCGGCACCCCTGCCCGCTTCGTTACCCCATATTCCGCACAATGAAATTACCTCAAATGGATGAACGGGAATCCTACCCACACAAGCAGTCTCAATAAGCAATCCATTGCCAAGCTATCAGCAATCCATTGCTAAGCGATAACCAATCCACTGCCAAGTCATCAGCAGCAGAGTGGTAATATATTAGGAATAGCATATTGATTATCAATAAAATATGAATCAATCCTTATCCTGGCAAGCCGTGAGTAGATTTACCGCAATTCCCCTTCTACACTTATCCGTTACAGAGCCCCAAAAAGCACATGGAGAATTTTACTTGAACCGCGAAGTATCCACCCCTTCCCTTTTCTTCTCCTGATAGCCGCCGAACTTCCAGGCAAAGGAGAGGCCCACCGAGCGGAAGCACGAATAATCGTTCGTCACCCACTGGCGTCCGTAGCGTATCTGTGGGTCGATGCCAGCCGTCTGGAAGATGTCTTTGCACCAGGCCGTGAGGATGCAGTTGCCCTTGGCGAAGGCATAGCGAAGCCCCAAGTCCACGTTGCCGCTGGTGGGCAGGTCGTAGATGCCCTGGTGCGCCTTGCTGCGGACAAAGCCGCTGAGCGTGAGCCGCAGGTCGGGCTTAACGGGAAGGATGAACGTGCTGTTCAGCGAAGCCATGCCCATGAAGATGCGCCGGTCGAAGGGCAGGTCGTAGAAGTCGGAATCCTTGTCGCGTTGCCAGACGCCGATGAGCGTCAGCCGTGCGTCAAGCCACTTGCCCGCCTTGAAGGGGAGGCTGGCTTGCAGGCCCGCCTGTTGCAGGAAGTCGAAATTGACGGAGCGGTATATCTCCAGCAAGCGTTCGGGCGACTGGTAGAGAGTCTGCACGGCAAAGTCCTTGTTGTGGTTGAACCAGAAGGTAAAGACGAACTTCGACCGGAGGATGTAGTTCAGCGCCAACTGATAATCCTTCGTGGGCTTCAGCAGCGGGTTGCCCTGTATCTCGGAGTATCCGCCGCCCAGGTAGGACACGGCGTCCTGCACTTCCCAGTAGGACGGATAGCTCTTGTCGCTGCTGAAGGACAGTTGCAGGATGTGCCCCGGTGCAGGCAGGTACGTCAGGTTCAGCACGGGATAGACATCCCACTCATCCCACACGGGCATCTTGTAGCGCTCACCCGCCAGCGAGAAGTCCAGCATCAGCTTCTGCCCGAAGCTCTTGTTGAACCCGGCATAGAGGTTGAGCGTCTGCTCCCTGCGGCGCGACCGCATGTCCGGCGGCAACACGGATTCTTCATTCTTCATTCTCAATTCTTCATTATAATAGTACTGGTACGAGTTGTCCACGCTCGTGGTGTATGTCGCCCCGTAGTTCAGTCCCCATCCGTTCTTCAGCGCATGTTCTTGCGCAAGGAAGAACTTCCAGGCATTGATGCGCTGCTTGTCCGTGGTGTAGAAGTCCATGCGGGCGCCCTCCATCTCGCTGTGGAGGAGCTGGTCGCCGGGGGCTTGATACCACGTGAACTCCGCGCCTGCCTTCAGCCCGATGGGCGCCTCGTAATCCAGACGACCGTTGTGCAGCCACGAAGTCTGCGTGCTCAGGTTGGTGGCCGTCTGCGTGCCCGTGGTGTGCTGGCGGGTGTGACTGGTGGCGTATGCACCGTTGTAGACAAAGGAGAGGGCGTGGTCTTTCCCGATGTCGTAGTCCGCCCCCAGCCGGAAATTGTGCGTATGGCTACGGCTGCGCATCACCTCGTGGTTCTCGATGAGGTGCGTCTCGTCCGTGGCCTCCTGCCAGTGGCGCGCCTCCTTGTCGGTGGTGTTGAAGCCCTTGCCGTGGTCGTGCGAGTAAAGAAGGTCGAGAGAGAATCGTCCACCATTATATAAGAAGGAGGCGCGCTCCTGGAAGCTGGCCTCGTGGCTCTGGTCGTACTTGCCGTAGACTTCGCCCTGCACCGTGCCGGGGTCGCCGATGCGATGGCGCAGCCGCACGTCAATCATCGCGCCGCGCACCTGGTAACGCGCCGGGGCGTTGAACATCACGTCCACCCGCTCCACACGGTCGGCGGGCATCGACCGGAGGAGGGCGTAGAGCTGCTCCGTGCTCATGTTCGTCACCTTGCCATCCAGGACGACGGTAACACTGCGCGCGCCAAGGGTCAGCGAGCCGTTCATCTCCACCACGCCGGGCAACTGCTTCAGGGCATCGTAGATATTGTCCACGGGTTTGCCCTCGATGAGGCGCGGTAGGTCATACTCCAGCTTCCCGGCCTTGGCCCGCACCACGGGACGCTCGCCCGTCACCATCACCTCGGGCAGCGTCTGCACCAGGCTGTCCGCCCAGAGGCTGTCCGTCTTCACTTCTTGCGCATCCAGCATTTGCACGCATAGCATGGCAAATGCCCATAGAGTCATTCGTTTCATACTTATCCTCATTTTAGTTCTATTTTTCCACATTAGCCTAAAAACTTAGGCCTTGCCTTGATTGCATTAAGAGGCAACCTCCTTGCTACCTTGACAAGAAAAAGATGGCACCTTTTCTATTCTCTTCCTTATCTGAAAGATGGTACAAAGTACGGCATTTTTCCCCGATAGATGGGAAGGAAGCGGCTTAGCAAGTCTTACTGGAAGTGTTATTTAGTCTTACCGTCCCTCCTATTTCATGCTGCCCTGCCTGCCATATCCAGGAAAATTGATTTATCTTTGTCCTGCCAAACAGGAATAAGAAGATACGTATGACACATCCGACTGATGGGCAGGACTTCGACCAGTTGTTCTGCCACATATCCACACTGATAGAAGGATCGCGCCGCCAAGTAAAGACGGCGGTAAACGTGGCCATGGTTCGCACCTACTATGGCGTAGGCCACTACATCGTGCAATACGAGCAGGGAGGGAACCCCCGCGCAGCGTATGGCAAAGAAGTACTGAAACGCCTTTCGGCAAGGCTGACGGAGCGATACGGGGAGGGCTGGTCGTTGGAAACCTTGCACAAATGCATCAAGTTCTACAATGTATATTCAAAAAGTGTCCACAGTGTAGACAGTTTTTCCAACGTCCTCTCATGGAGCCACTACCTAGTGCTGATGCGCGTTGCCGATGACGCCGAACGGAGCTTCTACGAAATAGAGTGCGCCCGCCAGCAATGGAGCGTCCGCCAACTCCAGCGGCAAGTAGGCAGCAGCCTGTACGAGCGGTTGGCACTGAGCCGCAACAAGGAAGAAGTGATGCGTCTGGCCAACGAAGGACAAACGATGGAAAAACCTGACGACATCATCAAAAACCCGCTGACGCTTGAATTCTTAGGGCTGAAGCCACAGGCCGTTTATACAGAAACCCGCCTTGAACAGGCCATCATCGACAAGATGCAAATGTTTCTGCTGGAGATGGGGCGCGGCTTCCTGTTTGAAGCACGTCAAAAACGGTTTACTTTCGACGAAGAACATTTCTTTGTAGACCTGGTCTTTTACAACAGACTGTTGCGGTACTACGTGCTGATAGACTTGAAAACAGACCGCCTGAGCCACCAGGATTTGGGACAGATGCAGATGTATGTCAACTATTTCGACCGTTATGTAAAGCAGGATTTCGAGAATCCCACCATCGGTATCCTGTTGTGCGAATCGAAAAACGACGCGCTGGTAGAGCTGACATTGCCCAAGGATGCCCATATCTACGCACAGCAATATGCCCTCTATCTGCCGGATAAAGCTCTGCTGCAAAGCAAGCTGAAGGCATGGATTGAAGAGTTTGAAGAAGCCGCCGACCAATAATCCGCCCTGCATTCTCATGAAACTGCCCTCGAAATACATCGCCCTCGTGGTCGTCCTCTCGCTTGCGGCCATCTTCGCCTACCAGGCCTACTGGCTGGTGAACCTCTACCGCACGCAACGGCAGGCCGTGGAGCGCAACATCAACGAAGCCTTGCGCATGAGCGACTACAACGAAATCATCCTCCGCATCGACCGGCTGGACCGGGACTCTACCGAACACGGCGAGGTGTCCGTCAACGCCGGGTTCAACAACGATACTCCCTACGTGGAGAGCCGCACCATCGTCACCGAACAGAAGGGCGACTCCACGCTCATCAACCTGACGCAGCAGACCATGAAGGACACAGCACACATGGAATCGTCCCTGCACACCAGCGACATGGGCTTCCTCTTCGGACGGAAGAACACGATGCAAGAACTGGCCGGTTACTTCCAACGCGGGCTGCACGGCGGCCTGGATGTATTGAACGACCCAAACTTCCAGGCTTACGACAGCCTGCTGGCCGAAGAGTTGAGACAGGTGGACATTGCAGCCGATTATCGCCTGGAGCATCTGCATCGGGGCGCGACTTACGACTCCAGCTATGTGTTCACCGATACACTGGCCGTGGGCGGCACGCAGGGATATGTGCCCTCGCCCCGGGCCGTGACCTACGATTATGCCTACGACCTGCACAACCATTGGATATACCGCCTCACCATGGAGCCGGTGGACGGCCTCGTGCTCCGGCAGATGGCGGGCATACTGGCCACATCGGCCTTCATTCTGGTGGTGCTGGGGTTCTCCTTCTGGTACCTCATCCGCATCCTGCTGCGCCAACGCACCTTGGAGGAGATGAAGGACGACTTCACCAACAACATCACCCACGAACTGAAGACGCCCATCGCCGTGGCCTACGCCGCCAACGACGCCCTGCTGAACTTCGGTGCAGATGCCGACGCAGCCAAACGCAACCGTTACCTGCACATCTGCCAGGAACAACTGAAGCTGCTCGGCGGACTGGTGGAGCAGATTCTCTCCCTCTCCATGGAGCGGCGCAGGACCTTCCGCCTGCACCCCACGACCTTTGCCGTGGGCGAAGCCATCGCCCCCCTTATCGAACAACACAGGCTGAAAGCAGACAAGCCCGTGGATATAGCCTTGCATATCACGCCGCCCGACCTGACCGTCACGGCCGACCGCACCCATTTCTGCAACATCGTGAGCAACCTGCTGGACAACGCCATCAAGTATTCTCCGAAGAAAGCCGAAGTGGAGATTACCAGCCACAAGCAAGAGATGTACACCGCGATTTCCGTTCGCGACCACGGCATCGGCATTCCCCACGACAAACTGCCCCGGGTGTTCGACAAGTTCTACCGCGTCCCCACAGGCAACCGGCACGAGGTGAAAGGCTACGGACTCGGCCTGTTCTACGTCAAGACGATGGTGGAAAAGCACGGCGGCACGGTGGAAGCACACAGCGAAACGGGACAGGGAAGCGAATTCATTATTAAATTATCAAGAATGGAAGATGAAGAGTGAAGATTTAATAAATGTATTATTGGTAGAGGACGAATCAATCCTGGCCATGATTATCAAAGACACGCTGGAAGGCCAAGGCTTCCGCATCCGCTTGGCCAAAGACGGCGAAGAAGGATTGCAATGCTTCTTCCACGAAAAGCCCGACGTGTTAGTGGCCGATGTCATGATGCCCCGCATGGACGGTTTCGAGATGGTGCGTCATATCCGTCGGAGCGATGCTGTGACACCCGTATTGTTTCTCACCGCCCGCTCGGCCATTAACGACGTGGTAGAGGGATTTGAACTGGGAGCCAATGACTACCTGAAGAAACCTTTCGGCATGCAAGAACTCATCGTGCGTATCAGGGCATTGGTTGGACGCGTCCTGCGCACAGCCCGACCGCCCCGCACTCAAGCCTTGTTCGAGATAGGCGATTATGTCTTTATCCCCCGCACCCAGCAATTGCTTTACCAGGGAACGGCCACCGGACTCTCCCACCGCGAAAGCGAAATCTTGCGTCGCCTGTGCGAACACCAGGACCAAGTGGTGGAAATGCGTGATATTCTGCTGGAACTGTGGGGCGACGACTCGTTCTTCAACCAGCGCAGCTTGCACGTGTTCATCACCAAGCTACGCCATAAACTGAACAAAGACAAGCGGGTACGGATTGTCAATGTGCGGGGCATCGGCTACAAACTGATTGTGAACTGAAGCGGAATGCCCACACTATTCATTGAACAATGACTACCACGGGATTGTCCTCCTCGCCGATTTCCAGCAACGGCTTCAAGGCAGGATTGTCTTTGGCTTCGGGATGTTCGTCCAACCAAGGCAAAATCTTTTCAGGCCAGACAAGGGAAGCGAATTCGCCCTGTTCACTGCAGGAAGACGGGTGGAAAGGCAAGAAACCGGTAAGATCATCCGTCAGGCCATCCGCTTCGGGAGCCATGTAGACAGTACCGGCTGTCTTATCATAAATACCGTTCAGGGTCTTTTCCAACTCAGTCACGCATTGGAAGAAGAGAGCGTTCCGGCCTTCCAGCGTGAAGACAATGAACTGCTTGCCGTTAAGGTCATGCGATTCCCAGTCGCCCGTCAGCCGTACGCCACGGTCACCCATATCAAAGAGAGCATAAGGAGCAAGGTCGCCCTTGGCAGAAACCGTATAGAGGGTGTCGTTGAAGGGTTCCTTGAAACGCAGTTGACCGTCTTGCCTCCATAACGGACGCGTACCCGCCAGATTGGCAGAGGTGGAACCGTCTTTATAACGGATAAGGATGGCGCCAGCTTCGCCAAACTTCATGACGCTGATGCTGGCAATGTCTACTACGGTCATGGCAGAAAGGGCAGGCAGACGGCTGGGAATGGTATCGACCACTTGTCCGTCTGCACTGAAGAGCAACAGAGCATTATGATGGGCATCTTGACGGCCCATGTTGGCATAGTAACCCACCAGCGAGGTATCCGTAAAACTATAATCCGTCGGCATGGCATTCAAGGGCGGCGGGGTGGGAACAGTGACACTACCGTGATACTTACCTTGTGCATCATACTTCTGCAATAGGTTAGGCTGGCGTATGAAGTAGAACAGTCCGTTACGGTCATCGTAAGAAAATTCCGTGCTCGAATAACCCTGCGGGTCATCACCGACATGACCGATACGGGCAATAAAGCGACCCGTCTCCCGGTCGAAACTGAGACAATTGCCTTCGAACGTGACAATTATGTTCTTTCCGCAAATCCGAATCTGAGAGCGATTGCCAACGAAGCACGAGTCGCCAGTTTCCAACGGCACATATCGCACGGTCTGCCCCAGTTGCGATACTTTCAGTTCGGTAGGGTGCTCAATGGCACTCTTCACGTCAATGACGGAAAGGCTGTCCGCCGTCGTCTTCGGATTACCGCCACAAGCTGCCAGCAGACAGACGAAAAGGACGGCACATACATTTCTTTTTCTCATAAAACAGATTGCTTTAATTTCTTCATGCGCAAAAATAGACTTTTTTTCCAACAACACAAACACTTCCGAACATATTTAGTCAGCCGGACAAGGGCACCGGCTACAAACCAATTGTAAACTGAACGGGTAGAGAACAAAATAATGTGAAAGAATTTCCTACATTAAGCAGAAAAGAAGTACCTTTGTCTGTCAACCAAAAACTACAGACTGAGATATGAAACGCCTTCTATTTTGCCTGCTGGGCTTGCTGGGCAGCATTGTCCTGTTACATGCTCAGAACGAAGTGCCTGCCGACACAGTCACCCTCACACCTCCGTCAGATGCTCCGATACTTCCTTCTACGGTAAAAAGTTACGGTGGCTTTCTGCTGGACATGGGACTTATGAATCTGAACATGCCCGAACGCCCCAGCCTGAGCAACTACAAACTGGAAATTCCCGATGCCAGCAAGGACTACAGCTTCCTTTTCCGGCCTCAAACAAATGTCATCTACTCGCAAGGAACTTCATCCATGTTTTCTCCTTACTACGGATTCTGGAACACTCCCTCCACCCTACAGATGAGCAGTTTCCGCCTGAACAATGGATGGCAACTCAACACTTATGGAGAATATGATGCAGACGGGAATCGGGTATACAACCCCTCGGCATTGCCCTGGCAACGCAACAACTTCAAAGGAGCTTTTGAACTGAAATCGCAAGACGGCTCATTCGGCTTCCGGATTGAAGTACAGCACGGACGGGAAAATCCATTCTAAATACTTATCGCATCATGCTTCCTATTCTCATCACAGGTGCCAACGGTTTCATCGGCCGCCGACTACTGGACGATTTGTCCAGCCGCCCTCATTATGAAGTAACCGGTTGCTCACTGCACGACGACCTCTGTCCGCGTGCAGATGCTTACCGTTTTTTGCAAACAGACATACGGGACATCTGTGCGGTAGAGAAACTGTTTCAGGAAATCTGTCCGGCAGTCACCATCCACACAGCCGCCTTGTCTGCCACCGAATATTGCGAAACACATCGGCGGGAAGCCGACCGACTGAACATCGAGGCAACTGCCATACTTGCTGCCTGTTGTCGCCGGTACGGCTCACGACTGATTCATCTGTCTACCGATTTTGTCTTCGACGGCACAGCCACCCACCTCTACCGCGAAAACGACGAACCTCAACCGGTGAATTACTACGGCGAAACCAAACTGAAAAGCGAACGGCTGGCAGCATCCTTATGTCCGGACCATGCCATCGTGCGGGTAGAAGTTGTTTATGGTACTCCCCTGCCCGGCCAGCACGGCAACATCGCCCAACTGGTAGCCAACCGCATCCGCAACAACGAGGAAATCTTTGTTGTATCCGACCAGCTACGCACGCCGACTTATGTAGGAGACGTATCGCAAGGCATTGAACGTCTGATTGAATCACCCCGACGCGGTATCTACCACCTCTGTGGCAAAGATGAAGTTTCGATAGCCGATATGGCCTATCGCGTAGCCGATGTCTTAGGTGAAGGGCACAGCCTCATACGCCCACAGACTACAGCTACACTGCCAGACAAAACACCCCGACCGCTCCGCACCGGAATGAGCATAGAAAAAGCCTGTCGGGAGTTAGGTTACCGCCCCCTTTCGTTGGAAGAAGGGTTACGACGGATGTTCTCATAGCAATGCGGAATCTTCCAATCCCTGCTCTTCCCGATACCGATGCACGATATTCAAGATTTCATCACCATACTTCTCTACACTTTTCTTCCCTACGTATGGAATGCGGAGAAGCATGGTCTTGTCTACCGGTAATAGGTTACTGATGCCGATAATAGCCTTTTGAGCAAAAACGACGTAAGCAGGCACATTGAGTTGAGCAGCCTCAGCACTTCGCCACGCCCTCAGTTGCTCAAACAATTCGGGATGCAAAATATCCGAAGACACCTCTGCCTTTTCTTTCGTTTTCTTTGCCGCATTTTTCCGGCTCTTTTCCGGTTCGTCTTCGCCCACATCCGGCAAGCCCATCCGACGGGCATCTTCCCTGGCACGGATGGGAGTCCCCACATCTTCCAAAGTCAGCAAAGACTTCTGTTTAAGATAGGCAGATACCGAGAAACCAGAATCGCGAACAAAAGCCAGTATATCTTCTTTCAGACGATAACGGTCACGCAACTCTTCATAAGCTACGGTGAGTTGTTTTTTCAACTGCTTATTGTCGGTATCCAGCGGGTTGCGCACCGCTACAGCATACAACGGACGAATTTCGTCGCCGAAGTATTTGGCTGCAGCATGAATACGGCTTTGCAGCACAGCATCGTGTTCATAATCACTGCTGTCATTGACCAGACGCATATATTGTACAGAAAACTTCTCTGCAACCCGCTCCACCCGCTGTTCCAACCGGAGCAGTTCCACCTTGCAGGCCTCCAGCAATTTGGGATAAAGCCGGTAAAGATGTTCATCGAGCAAACGGATATAATGTCGGAAAGCACGCAGTAAAGGTTGAAAACCGAATACCTCCGTCAGCAATTCCTTGAAATACTCCTGCTGTAGAACAAAGAATCTATCTCCCGGCTGTTTCTCACGAGCCTCCTCCGTAAAGGAAGCCACCGCCTGGTCATTAATGATAGCTTTGGCTGACACCGGCGAACTCAGTATCAGTCCTTCCAGAGTCCGGCAACGGCTCAACGCCACATAAGTTTGCCCATGGGCAAACGAAGCCCCGACATCTACGATTGCCTTATCAAATGTCAGCCCTTGACTCTTGTGAATGGTAATAGCCCAAGCCAACTTCAAAGGATACTGCCTGAATGTGCCCTCTACTTCTTCGGTAATCTCTTTGGTCTCTTCGTCCAATGCATAACGGGCATTGGTCCAATCCTCAGGCTGCACAGTCAAAACAGTACCTGTCTGCAAACAGCGGACTTCTACGTGTCCCGAAGCCACAGCCGTCACCTCACCTATGGTACCGTTCACGTACCGGTGTTCTCCACTCACGTCGTTCTTCACAAACATCACTTGCGCTCCCTGCTTCAATTCCAGCACCTTCTCCGTAGGATAAAGATACTCGGGAAATTTGCCTTCAATCTTTGCTTCAAAAACGAACGAACGCCCCGGCAACTTCTCCAGTTCGCTGTCATTCACCCGCTGTGCCTGATAATTATGGGTAACAAGCCGGATATATCCCTCCTCTTCAGGCAGATTGAACCCAGGCAAGTAACGGCTGTTTAGTAGAGCCAACACTGAAGCATCGCAACGGTTCTCACGGATACTGTTTAACATCTCCAGGAAGCGGTCATCTTTCTGGCGGTAAACAGTTGTCAATTCTATGGTGAAATATTCTGTATCTTGTAGGGCCTGCGAAGAAAAAAAATAGGGAGTCTTGTAATAACGGGAAAGAATTTTCCACTCGTCTTCTTTCACTACCGGTGCCAGTTGCTGCAAATCCCCAATCATCAGCAGCTGCACCCCGCCAAACGGAAGCCGACTGTTCCGGTAGCGGCGTAATACAGAGTCCACGGCATCCAATACATCTGCACGCACCATACTGATTTCATCAATCACCAACAAATCAATGCTTCTGAGAATTCTGATTTTCTCCTTGCTAAACCGATAGCGGTAAACAATATCACCGTCTGCCTGAAATGAACTTTCCGGTACATAAGGAGCAAACGGCAACTGGAAAAACGAATGTAAGGTAATACCTCCGGCATTCATGGCAGCAATACCTGTCGGAGCCAATACAACCATGCGTTTAGGAGACTCTGCCTTCAGCTTATGTAAAAATGTCGTCTTGCCTGTACCGGCCTTTCCGGTTAGAAAGAGATGAGTACCTGTATTTTCTATAAAATTCCAAGCTAATTCCAATTCAGGATTCTTTTCCATACTATATGCGTTACCATTTAAAGCCCTAAAGGTACGACAAATTCCATAAAAGCCATGGCTCTTCTGAAGAAAAAGAAAAAAAACGGAGAGTCGCAGAACCCTGCACTCTCCGTTTTTTATCTCCTAATGCTATAAGAAATATTCCTATTTCATACTACCTCCGATTATATCTAACAACTCACTGGTAATAGCCTGCTGACGGGTCTTGTTATATTGAATAGTCAATTCCTGTACCAAATCATCGGCATTGTCCGTTGCAGCCTGCATGGCAAGCATACGGGCTGCATGCTCAGAAGTAACTGAGTCCAGCAACATTGTATATATTTTCTGGCAAAGCACCATCGGCAAAAGTTCGGAAATAACAGCACCGACCGACGGCTCCACGATGTAATCATTATTATATCCTCGTGAAGCATTCTTTTCATCTCCGCTGCCATTTTCCGTCATCTTCGATAAATCAATAGGCAAATATTCTTCCCGGGTCAGAATCTGTGAACCCATAGACTTGAAATGATGATAAATCAATTCCACGCGGTCTACTTTCTCATCAGCAAAACTCATCATCAGTTCCTCCGCCAGCTTATAGGCATCCACATAGGCAGGTTTATCCACCAATTGCTGCATAGTTCCCTTGTAGGAACAACCGGTTCTCTTCACAGCTTCCTCGGCCTTTTTGCCCACTGCATAAATCACGATATTTTCTTTACCCAATGAATGGTATTCAGCCAAAGTCTTCTCCAGCAGTCTAGCCACATTTGAGTTGAAAGCACCGCACAACGAACTATTGGACGCGCAGACAACTAAAGCCACTCGCTTCACTTCCCGCCGTACTGTATAAGCAGACTCAAACGAAGTGTCCGTCCGAAGAAAATTCGTCAGAATCTCATTCAGCTTCCGCTGATAAGGCAACATGCTCGTAATCCGACCCTGCGCCTTATGCAACTTGGCCGACGCCACCATTTTCATGGCCGACGTAATCTGACGCGTGCTCTTGACGGAATTAATTCTATTTTTAACCTCTTTCAGTGAAGCCATATCCCAACCGATTACTTAAACTGTTTTGCAATCATTGCGGCAGCCTTCTCAATCTTTTGGCATACCTCATCATTGATAACACCTTGCTTCAGCACATCCAGAATATCAGCCTGCTGATTGGCTTCCAGATATTCCAAGAAAGCGTGCTCAAAATCGCTCACCTTATCCAGGGGTATCTCATGCAACAATCCATGTGTACCACAATACAGAATGGCAATCTGCTTTTCTACAGGCATCGGGCTGTATTGCGGCTGTACCAACAGACGGGTATTCTTCTGTCCCTTGTCGATAGTCAAAGCTGTCACCGCATCCATATCACCGCTAAACTTGGAGAAGGCTTCCAGTTCACGATACTGTGCCTGATCGATTTTCAGCGTACCTGCCACTTTCTTCATGGCCTTGATTTGCGCGTTACCACCTACACGGCTCACAGAGATACCGACATCAATAGCCGGACGGTTACCTTGGTTAAACAAATTCGTATCCAAGAAAATCTGACCGTCTGTAATTGAAATTACATTCGTAGGAATATAGGCAGATACATCACCCGCCTGAGTTTCGATAATAGGCAAGGCTGTCAACGAACCACCACCTTTCACCTTTCCCTTTAAACTGTCGGGCAGGTCATTCATCTGGCAAGCCACTTCCTCCTGGTTGATAATCTTGGCTGCGCGCTCCAACAGACGAGAGTGCAAATAGAAAATATCACCCGGATAAGCTTCACGACCGGAAGGACGGCGCAAAATCAGAGAAACCTCACGATAAGCAACAGCCTGCTTCGACAAATCATCGTAAACCACCAGTGCATGACGACCGGTATCACGGAAATACTCACCGATGGCGGCACCAGCAAACGGCGCATAATACTGTAAAGCAGCCGGGTCGGCAGCTGTAGCAGCCACCACAATAGTATAATCCATAGCCCCATGCTGGCGCAAGGTATTCACAATGCTCGCGACCGTAGATCCTTTCTGACCGATAGCCACATAAATACAATATACAGGGTCACCCGCCTCATAATTATGACGCTGATTAATGATAGTATCAATGGCAATAGCAGTCTTACCCGTTTGACGGTCACCAATAATCAACTCACGCTGTCCGCGACCGATAGGAATCATAGCATCCACAGCCTTCAACCCGGTTTGTAGAGGCTGATTTACCGGCTGACGGAAAATAACGCCCGGCGCCTTGCGGTCCAAGGGCATTTCACACAACTCACCACCGATAAGCCCCTTACCGTCCAGAGGAACCCCCAGCGGGTCAATAACACGTCCCAACATACTTTCACCTACCATGATAGAGGCAATACGTTTGGTACGTTTCACCGTAAATCCCTCCTTGACCTTGTCCGTGGCACCCAGCAATACTACGCCCACATTATCTTCTTCAAGGTTCATCACGATACCCATGATGCCATTTTCAAACTCCACCAACTCACTGGCCTCGGCGTTGCGCAAGCCATAGATACGTGCCACACCGTCGCTCACCTGGAGCACCGTACCAATTTCATCCAGCGAAACCTGGGTATCTATGCCTTCCAATTGTTTGCGGAGGACATCGGAAACTTCGCTTACTTTTATATTTTCAGATAACATATTATTAATGATTAACGGGCAGCAATAACTTTAACGTCGCATGAACTCTCCGTCAAGTATGCCCCACCCCTTATTATACGATTCTTCTGTTTTTGTCGATAAACTGTTGTTTCACTCTCTTCAACTGGGTAGCGATGCTGGCATCCAACCTGTAATCATTTATATCAAAAATGAAACCGCCTTCCAACGAAGGATTTACTTCCGTCTCAAGTTCCATCCGAGCGTGCAACATAGACGAGGCACTATTCCGGATGCGGTCGGCAATTTCCCTGCTTACCGGAACAGCGGTAATCAGCCTGGCCACACCAATGTGCTTGCTCTGACGATACAAGTCCATGAATGAAAGGCACATGTATTGCAAGAGGTCTTCACGCCGCTGCTTTAATACCAACTTGATGAAATCGGAAAAAGTTGTATCTACCTTACCGTCACTGGCTACTGCCGCACAAACCAAAGAGTATTTCTCCTGAGCAGGCAACAACGGATTTTCTAAAGCAGACCGTAAATCGGGATAAGCAGAAAAGCTCTTCGCCAGCTTACTGCACTCCCTATACATAACCTCCTCCGTTCCTTTGTCTTTAGCAAAGCCCATCAGTGCTTTTGCATATCGCATCGAAATAATTCCTATATCCATCTTTCTCCAATGATTACAACCCGGCAAACAATACTAGTCTGTCAAGCCTTAATTCTTAATTCTTCTTGCTGGCGGGCAGCATTTCATCCAGCAGACGGTCAATCATATCCATCTGTTCCTGGTTTTCGTCCAAGTTCTTGCGGATTACTTTCTCAGCAATGTCGACAGACAATACAGCCACCTGACGACGGATGTCACGAATCGCCTCATCCTTCTCCTGCTGAATCTGTTTCCGCACTTCTTCCAGTTCTTTTTGGGCAACTGTTTCTGCCTGCTTACGCGCTTCAGCAATGATCTTTTCGCGCTCCTGCATGGCCTCCCTTACAATACGGCCTTGCTCTTTGTTGGCCGAAGCTATCAAGGCTTCTGTTTCCTCCTTCAGTTTAGAGAATTTCTCATTTGCCTCACGAGCTACTTCCATTGAATGGTCAATGTAAGCCTTGCGCTCTTCCACCATCTTGACGATGACCGGAAAACCATATTTCGCAACGACTACAAAAACCACCAGAAATGAAAGGAGCATCCAAAATAGCAAACCGGTATCGGGCATTAACAATGACATACTTTGAAAACTCAATTTAAGCAACCCGCAATCCGGTTGCGTAATGACACAACCGGATTGCCGACTGCAAGGTTATAAATATTACATCAAGAAGGTCAACAGACATACTACGACTGCCAGCAAGGCAACACCTTCAATCAAGGCAGCAGCAATAATCATGTTGTTGCGGATATCACCGGAAGCTTCCGGCTGACGGGCAATGCCATCCATTGCCGAACCACCGATTTTACCAATGCCGATACCAGCACCAATTGCAGCCAGACCAGCACCAATTGCAGCACCCATTTTTGTAACACCTACACCTGCAGCAGCAGCTTGCAATAATACAGACAATAACATAACTTTCAGTTTTTAATTGGTTATTTATTAATTTGTTTAATGTTCTTTCAGTTAGAATTCTATTTGCCAACCGGCTCTTCCTCGACTTTACGTTCTTGCGCCAGCCCTATAAACACTGCCGACAGCATGGTAAACACGTATGCCTGGATGAAAGCTACCAACAATTCCAAAGCGTTCATAAAAATATTGAACAGTACCGAAGCCACTGTCAGCGAACCATTCAGAGCAGGCCCCATGCTTGCGGAAATGAATACCAGACAAGTCAGAATCAACATTGCCATGTGCCCAGCCAACATATTGGCAAAAAGACGGATCATCAAGGCAAAAGGCTTGGTGAAAATGCCGAACAGCTCAATAAAGGGCATCATAGGAACCGGCACCTTTAGCCACCAAGGCACATCTGGCCAGAATATATCCTTCCAATAGTGTTTAGTTCCAAAAAGATTGACAGCCAAGAAAGTACATATAGCCAATACAAAAGTTATTGCTATATTGCCCGTTACATTGGCACCACCAGGAAAGATAGGAATTAATCCCATCAGGTTATTGATAAAAATGAAAAAGAAAGCAGTTAGCAGATAAGGAGCGAACTTTCTGTAATTCGGTCCCACACAACTCTTAATCACATCATCATTCACCATCATAATAAACATTTCCATGAATCCCACGAAGCCACCCGGTGCAGCACTTTCTTTCGGATGTTTCTTATACCAACGGGCCACACCCAAAATAATTACCATCAACAAGACACTGTTTATCAAAAGAGCCAGCGTCACCTTGGTAATGGAAATATCAAACGGGCGTATTTCATTTCCTGCCGCATCATGTTCCACCAACTTACCTTCATAAGGACTGCCGGCCGGAGCAATAGAAAAGCCCTCATACGTTCCGTGATTTTCTTCCAGACGCGAGGAGAGAAAGACGTGCCAGCCGGTCGCACTGCTATACACTATTACCGGCAACGGAATAATGACTTTTGTATCTCCGAAGTCCGTGATATGCCATTCATAAGCATCGCCAATGTGTCCAAATACAATGCCTTTCACATCCACCGGTTCAGCCTCTGCTTCTTCCATGGCAGCAGGAGTCGAAGCAGTAACATTCTCCGCTTGTGCAGATACAGCACACAAGACTCCACCCACGGCAAACAGCATCCCTGCCAATATAGTCCGTAATTGTTTCATATTCATTTATTTTCCTTTTTCCGACTTTTTTCCCAAGCGGGAGAAAAACCACGAATCATACACTAAATAGACAATATAGTTAATGACAAATGCAACCACTACTACCGCCACTTCCGTATGTGTTGCCAAACAGAATGCCACAACAGCTATCACCGAAACGAACAACTTCACGATTCTTGCCAACATATACATTTGCACCAACCGCTTAGGTTCTCCGTTTTTTCTCGCCACACCCGGCATCAGCACGGCACCCGCCACATAAAAATAAACCGGTATCCAAACGTAATGAGCCAAGAATAATCCAGGGTAGAATTTATCGAAAATCCAGACTCCCATCCCCGCTGTCAACACAGTCAACAAGGCCATTTCGAACAGATATTTCCGTACAGTCACACTCATCATCACTTACTTTTTCTTCTCAGTTGACACAGACGGAAACCCTATTGCCGTTCATCTCGACGAAACCTCCCTTGACTTCCTCCGCATGTTCCTCACCTTCTTTTGTCACATACGATAAAGTGCCGGCCTGCAACGATGAAATGATAGGCGCATGCAACGGAAGAATGGTAAACGAACCCATCGTACCGGGCAATGTCACATGCTCTACCTCACCGCTGAAGATTTCCTTTTCAGGCGAAAAGATTTCCAAATGCAATAATCCTTCCATATCACCTTATGCTTTCTCTGCCTGAGCCAACAATTTTTTACCTTTCTCTATAGCCTCTTCGATGGTTCCCACATTCAGGAAAGCCGGTTCTGGCAGATAATCCACCTCACCGTCCAGAATCATCTTGAATCCTTTGATTGTATCCTCAATGTTCACCATAGTACCTGGTATACCCGTGAACTGCTCTGCCACAGCAAATGGCTGCGACAAAAAGCGCTGCACACGGCGGGCACGATTCACTAAGATGCGGTCGGATTCCGACAATTCCTCCATACCCAAGATAGAGATAATATCCTGCAACTCTTTATTACGTTGCAAGATCTGCTTTACACGCTGAGCCACCTCATAATGTTCTTTACCCACGATATGTGGATCCAAAATACGAGAAGTCGACTCCAAGGGGTCAACGGCCGGATAAATACCCATAGAAGCAATCTTACGGTCCAGCACCGTTGTGGCATCCAAGTGCGTAAAAGTGGTAGCCGGAGCAGGGTCGGTCAAGTCATCTGCCGGCACATACACTGCCTGCACCGAAGTGATAGAACCATTTTTCGTCGAAGTGATTCGTTCCTGCATGGCACCCATTTCCGTGGCAAGCGTAGGCTGATAACCTACAGCAGAAGGCATACGACCCAGCAAAGCCGAAACCTCCGAACCAGCTTGTGTAAAGCGGAAGATATTGTCAATAAAGAACAGAATATCACGCGGTCCATCCGTTTCAGCGCCTCTGTCACGGAACGACTCAGCCACAGTCAAACCGGACAAAGCCACAGACTGACGTGCTCCAGGCGGTTCATTCATCTGACCAAAAATCAAAGAAACCTGCGACTTAGCCACTTCGTTGTAATCCACTTTTGACAAATCCCAGTTACCTTCTTCCATGCTTTTCTTGAATTCATCGCCATAGCGGATAACCCCCGATTCAATCATCTCACGCAGCAAGTCGTTACCTTCACGCGTACGTTCACCGACACCAGCAAACACAGAAAAGCCGTGTTGTTTCTTGGCAATATTGTTAATCAATTCCTGAATCAACACGGTTTTACCCACACCGGCACCACCGAACAAGCCAATCTTACCTCCCTTACTATAGGGTTCGAGCAGGTCAATTACCTTAATACCCGTGTAAAGCACTTCCTGAACAGTCGTCAGGTCTTCAAACTTAGGCGGTTCACGGTGAATGGGATAAGCGCCCGTACGGTCCAATTCTCTCATACCGTCAATGGTATCACCTACCACATTCATCAGACGACCTTTAATCTGGTCTCCTACCGGCATCGTAATCGGTCCTCCCATCGGACGCACTTTCATGCCCCGCTGAAGTCCGTCCGTGCTGTCCATAGCCACGGTACGCACCGTATTTTCACCAATGTGCTGTTGCACCTCTACAATCAGACGCTTACCATTGGGTCTCTTTATTTCCAGCGCGTCATGAATGCTTGGCAGCACTTTTTCGGCTTCAGATTCAGGAGCTTCAAAATAGACGTCCACAACAGGTCCGATTACCTGCGAAATATGTCCGATTATCTGTGACATAAGCATTTGTTATTATATACTCGTTTCTTAAATTAATTCTCTTATAGTAGTTCTTAGAACTGCCTCACAAATTTAGAAAGAAATCTCATATACTTGTTCTCTTTTATAGTATTTTTTGACCAAAATACACTAAAATGAACGATTCGCCCCGCAAACAGGACATTTCATCAAGCTGACAGCAACACCTGTTAACATACCTCCTCAAAAAATAAGCGCAAGAGAATCCTGCATATTGTGCCAGTTCCCCTTGCGCCACCCACAGGCAGCTCCTCCAACAAACCGGCCTGTGCTTTTGCTACCTCTTTCTTACTTCAACCACACCACCCTTTCCGGAGCCCCCAACAGCCCGCGTTCCAACACTCGTACACAACCGGACTGCTCCAATTCAAACAGAGCCGGATATACACGCAATTTCTCCGCCCCGCTGTGAGCTATAATATCCTCCACCCCTACCCCTTCCTGGTATTTTTTCAGATAACATATAATCCGTTCCGTATCCCGCTGCTTATAGTCCATTTCGTCCCATGATCATGATGTAATCAACACGCTGCTATTCCTCATTGCTCCTCTTCAGACCAAATATAAAAAAGTCAGCTTTCACTTCCAGTTTACTTTGCCAACAATTCTGTTATTGTATCCTCTGATACAGCCCACATCCGCGCAATATCCTTCACCGACACCCCCTGTTGGAACATATTTTTCACAACTACACACAACATATTCCTCTGTTGCTCCAATTGTTGTTTTGCCTGTTCTATTTCTCTGTCCTTCTGCTCTATTTCCTGAGACTTCTGCTCTATCTCCTGAGACTTCTGCTCTATTTCCTGAGACTTCTGTTCTATCTCCTGAGATTTTTGCTCTATCTCCTGAGACTTCTGCTCTATCTCTAAATCTTTCTGCCTGATCTCCTGTTCTTTCAGCATAATGGTCGTATCCCGCGACTCAATCTCCGACAAAATTTCATCTTCCATCTGCATTTCCCTCCTCACTTCCCGAGAAGCGGCGGCCATTACCAGACGATCCACCAAAAGGCGTCCTTCCTTATCCAGGCCTTCATCGTTAATCTGAAGCAAATGGTCATCTGCTTCCACACGGCAGTCCTGGTCGAAAACGCTCAGCAGACGTTCCAAATGATTACGGGCACGCCCTTTCAAAAAAGGAATCTGCACAATGATACTGTCATGCGTCAGGCTTTCGATAAACGGGTCAGGCACACCTTGCCTAATTTCCCGACTGTCATAATCCAAGTAACGTCGGCGCACATATACCACCGGTTCACTCAAGTCGCCCAGCTTATGCCCCAAAATATAAATGGAGATAATCGGCAGTCCATATCGAGTAGCGTGTCCTTCACCATGAATATTCTCCGCATCCAGATACTGTGTGCCCAAATACTGGCGGAACCGCAGGGTTTCCGTAGCCAGCCATGTTTTCTGCAACTCAATCAATACTAACTGTTCCCTACCTGCAGCATCTTTAATACGTGCGGAAAAATCAATGCGGAACAACGAAATACGAGTCTGACTGAGATTAGTATATTCGTTACGACGCATCTTCAGGTCGTGCACCTCCTGTTTCAGTAAGGCTGAAAGCAGTACCTTAGCTACACGCTCATCTTCCAACAGGAATTTGAACACGGAGTCGTAAATAGGGTTGGCTATGATAATCATAAAAACAAACTGTTATCGGTTAGGATTGCAAATATAACAGATAATATCGGCTTATGCAAATTGGCAGGGACTATTAAAGGGAACGCAACAAGAAAAAAAGAATCATTTTGCCATTTATTTCCACAGAATCCATAACACTTATCAATATTATACCTATATTTGCCGGACAATTTAATATAATATTTTAAATATATGAGCTATCTGATTACCCCCGAAGGATACAAGCCCTTGTTGGATTTAAAGCAGACTGAGTTGGGAATCAAACAAATAAAAGATTTCTTCCAACTGAATCTATCTTCCGAACTGCGCCTGAGACGTGTCACTGCACCGCTTTTCGTACTAAAAGGCATGGGCATCAACGATGACCTGAATGGCGTGGAACGACCGGTTTCTTTCCCCATCAAAGATATGGGAGACGCCCAGGCGGAAGTGGTTCACTCACTGGCCAAGTGGAAAAGGCTGACTCTGGCCGATTATCACATCGAGCCGGGCTATGGCATTTATACGGACATGAATGCTATACGGGCCGACGAAGAATTAGGCAACCTGCATTCGCTCTACGTGGACCAGTGGGACTGGGAAAGAGTCATTACGGAAGCCGATAGGAATGTAGAGTTTCTGAAAGAAATTGTATCGCGCATCTATGCCGCTATGGTACGTACTGAATATATGGTATATGAAATGTATCCGCAAATCAAACCTTGCCTGCCGGCCAAACTGCATTTCATACATGCCGAAGAATTGCGCCAGCTTTATCCACACCTGGAACCCAAATGCCGGGAACACGCCATTGCACAAAAACACGGCGCCGTGTTTATCATCGGCATCGGCTGCAAATTGGGAGATGGCAAGAAGCACGATGGCCGCTCACCAGACTATGATGACTACACCACACCGGGACTGAACGATCTGCCGGGATTGAATGGCGATTTACTGCTGTGGGACGAGGTGCTGCAACGCAGCATCGAACTTTCATCGATGGGTATCAGAGTCAACAAAGAGACCTTGTTACGCCAACTCAAACTGGAAGGACAAGAACAACGGCTGCAATTCTATTTCCATAAGCGACTGATGAACGACACCCTGCCCTTGTCTATCGGAGGAGGTATCGGACAGTCACGCCTCTGCATGTTCTATCTACGCAAGGCACACATCGGCGAGATACAAGCCAGTATCTGGCCTGAGGATATGCGCCAGGAATGTCTGAAACATCACATTCATTTGATTTAGCAGTTCTCCCAATACTACGCAAAAGACGCGGGATAAAGCATCAAGCAGTGCTTTCCCGTGTCTTCTGTCTTTTATTAAGTAATGGTAAAGAATAAGGTTTGAAGCTGCCTCCTGTCGCATGAACCAGTCTTTGCCGACACCATAGCCTACTATAAAATTCCAATAAAGCAAATTTAAGCAGCATCCTTCACTTCATTCGGATAACGTAACAGCATAATAACCCGAACCCATGTTGGGACAGACTCAACAGGCGATAAACGCTTCCGAAAAATCCTCCAGGTTATAAGCAACAAATTGCCAAGCTATAGGCAGCGAATTTCTAAGCCATAAGCAATCGGCTTCTTATATTAAAGAAGCACCAATCTGACTATCAGCCCATTATTATCCACATATCCTACCATTCAGACACAGCTCTGTATTCGTTCAAAGCTTCAATTTACCTCAAGGAAAACATAGCCTTTACACGTCCAATGGCACCCCTCAGCATCTACATGCTATATAACATAGTTTAGTAACACAGACGATAAATTGTGTATTTTTCAATTAATTCCTAATTTGCGCCCCATTAAAGTCAAAGACATGCCCATAAGCATGTCAAATTATTCATATTATAAAATTTGTAATATCATGAAAGTATATCAGACGAATGAAATCAAGAACATTGCCCTGCTTGGCAATGATGGCTCAGGTAAAACCACTCTCACAGAAGCCTTGCTCTATGAGAGTGGTATTATAAAACGCCGCGGCAGAATCACTGCCAAAAACACCGTCAGCGATTACTTCCCTGTAGAACAAGAATATGGTTATTCTGTATTCTCTACCGTATTTCATGTAGAATGGAATGGTAAGAAACTGAATATTATTGATTGTCCGGGCAGTGACGACTTTGTAGGAGCAGCCATCACGGCTCTGAATGTAACCGATACGGCCATCTTGTTGCTGAACGCCCAATATGGTGTGGAAGTGGGTACACAAAATCATTTCCGCTATACAGAAAAATTGGGCAAGCCGGTTATCTTCTTGGTAAACCAACTGGATAGTGAGAAGTGTGACTATGACATGCTGCTGGAACAGCTGAAAGACATTTACGGACCCAAAGTCGTGCCTGTGCAGTACCCGCTGGCCACAGGACCCAACTTCAATTCGTTGATAGATGTACTTTTGATGAAAAAATATTCATGGGGACCCGAAGGCGGTGCTCCTACCATTGAGGAAATCCCGGCTGAAGAAATGGAAAAGGCTACGGAATGGCACAAAGCCTTGGTGGAAGCTGCCGCTGAACATGATGAAGGATTGATGGAGAAATTCTTTGAAGCCGACTCGCTGACAGAGGATGAAATGCGCGAGGGCATCCGTAAGGGACTGGCAGCGCGCGGCATGTTCCCCGTTTTCTGCGTATGTGCAGGCAAGGATATGGGTGTACGTCGCCTGATGGAGTTCTTGGGCAATGTAGTACCGTTTGTAGACGAAATGCCGCCTGTGCATAACACCCGCGGTGAGGTTGTAAAACCCGACCCCCAAGCTCCTACTTCGCTGTATTTCTTTAAGACGGCTGTAGAACCGCATATCGGTGATGTGCAATATTTTAAAGTAATGTGCGGCACGGTGCATGAAGGTGACGACTTTACTAATGCCGACCGTGGTTCGAAGGAAAGAATCGCCCAAATTTATGCTTGCGCCGGTGCCAACCGTATCAAAGTGGAGGAAATGGTGGCTGGCGATATAGGCTGTACGGTGAAACTGAAAGATGTGCATACCGGAAATACCTTGAACGCCAAAGGGTCAGAGAACCGCTTTAACTTTATCAAATATCCTAACCCCAAGTACTCGCGCGCCATTCGTCCAGTCAATGAAGCTGATACGGAAAAGATGATGTCTATCCTGAACCGTATGCGCGAAGAAGATCCTACATGGATAGTTGAACAATCCAAGGAATTGCGCCAGACGATTGTTTACGGACAGGGCGAGTTCCACTTGCGCACGCTGAAGTGGCGTTTGGAGAACAACGAGAAGTTACAGGTCATCTACGAAGAGCCTCGTATCCCTTATCGGGAAACAATAACAAAGGCTGCTCGCGCAGATTATCGGCACAAAAAGCAATCTGGCGGCGCTGGCCAATTCGGTGAAGTCCACTTGATAGTAGAGCCTTATTATGAAGGTATGCCTGCTCCGGATACCTACAAGTTCAATGGTCAGGAGTTCAAGATGAATGTCAAGAGCACGGAAGAGGTAGCGTTGGAATGGGGTGGCAAGCTTGTCTTTGTGAATTGTGTAGTAGGAGGTGCCATCGATGCCCGCTTTATGCCTGCCATTCTGAAAGGTGTCATGTCACGCATGGAACAAGGACCATTAACTGGGTCGTATGCCCGCGATGTACGTGTTATCGTATATGATGGCAAGATGCACCCGGTTGATTCCAATGAAATATCCTTTATGCTGGCTGGCCGTCATGCATTTAGCGATGCCTTCAAGAATGCCGGTCCCAAAATCTTGGAACCCATTTACGATGTGGAAGTTTTCGTGCCGTCCGACAAAATGGGTGACGTAATGAGTGACCTGCAAGGTCGCCGTGCCATGATTATGGGCATGAGCAGCGAAGCCGGTTATGAGAAACTGATTGCTAAAGTGCCATTGAAGGAAATGTCCTCTTATTCTACGGCCTTGAGTTCTCTGACAGGAGGTCGTGCTTCGTTCATTATGAAGTTTGCAAGCTACGAACTTGTACCTGGCGATGTGCAGGAAAAACTGATTAAGGAATTCGAAGAAAAACAGAACGAGGAATAACCAAATCGTTTGGGGTATATTTTTTAAATGGAAGCCGCCGTCTCTTGTAAAGAAGGGAATGGCGGCTTTCTTTTTGTATGATATTTCTTTATTCACAGGCAGACGGTATGATGCTTTTGCGGAGTAATTTCATACATTCGTCATTTACATTTACGAACGAGAAATGTAAATGCACGGAGTGAATTTATATTACACAAAAAAGGCAGGCACTGGCAATATCTGTACCTGCCCTTTTCTCTGTTCTTGTCCGGACAAAATGGAAGAGCTTCATGCCTTCGCACCTCTGCGCAAATCTGCCCCAAAATGAATCATGCGACAATCCATTTTACGTACTGGGCATGCACGCTCTACCAAGTATAGTTCAGGCCAAAGCCTAAATTCTCATTGATTTGAAAATACGACCCATTTTCTGCAGGTGCCACTCCATCATCGTATCGGCCATAGACGTAAAGTGTAGCAGACAAATAGCGGTTAAGAATAAATTTAAATGTATTCTCCCACTCAATGCGTACTGTCTCATACGATGTCAGATAATCAAAACGAGAGGTAACTGTAACAAACGAAAAAATATTCCATGTCAAATTAGCCTTGACTTGAGAGCCGAAATCATGTTTCGTTGTATGCCCTTCTTCCAAACCCAAAGCGGTTTCATCTACTTCTGGATTAGTCACAATCTTCATCGTATACGTTAAAGGCAAAAGCTGAACAGAAAGCGTCACTTTTGGTTTGTTCAGTTTATAATCCATACCGATACCGGTAGTCCAATCTGCAGGCGAAAGGAAAGCAGCGTTTATTGTCGAATCGTTGGCCCCGTAACCGTTGCAAAACTGTGTCTTGAATTCTGTCGTTAAGGTATAATACCAACGATTGACAGCCTGCAGACCTAATTTAGATGCAATGCGCAACTGGTCATTGTTGATCAAATAGTTGTGATATTCATCCGAAGGTGCAGAAATAACCCCCAACTTGGCATCAAGCAAATTCTCCCACTGCCATTTTTCACGATCATTATAGTTAGCATAAAGCTGAAGATTCCCCAATAAAGAATGAGTGCTTTCACCACCATTATACCAGTTGTCTGATATATGGTTCTGGGCAAACTGCAAAGAGCCGCTTCCCCCCGTAACCCACCAATTAGGTTTATGGATGATAACCTCGGCTTCGTCATCCGGTTTTACATACTTCATGCTTTCTGACGCAAAAAGTTTCAATACCGACGAACGCGGCTTCTTTTCTTTTGTTATCTTGTCTTGGAAAATCTGGACATCTTCAAGCTGGTCTTCCGTACAAACTACCCGATCCATCCGGTTAATGTAAGCCACTAACAGGGTTTTGTCCACACGTTTGCTCTCATTCTCCATTCTTCTGAAAGGAGCCATTTCTATGGATAAGAACTCGGGGTCAGGAGCACGAAGCGAATCAAGCCCCTCATCGAAACTCCAATGCAACTCAGAAAGGCGCCTGATAGGACGTTTATAATATGTAAAAGGCATAAATAAAAGGTAATAATCTGCATCATACGTCAGATAGCGTTCGGGAGTAGTAGGATCATTCAAATATTCCAATACTCCTAACAGACGTTCATAGGCCACAGACACCGTATCCAACTTATATTTCCCCGTACTTTTATCACGCATCAGCTTCAACACAAAATAAGGTTTCATCCAATCAGGCAATTCCGGGCGACGTTTGCGCACTTTGGCTCCTACTTTCGCAGTATCCGCCACCAGAGTGTCGACATCAGACAAATTCAACGTATCAGTTGCAGACAAAACCAAGGTATCGGCCGCAGACAAACCCAAGCTGTCAGAAACTGACAATGACAGTGTATCGACACTGACTTCGGAACGAATAGGTTCCTTTACACTTAACGAGTCGGAAACTGTTTGCGCCCACGTCGTACTGGCACAAACCCACATCAGACACATCCAATAAACAAATTTGATCTTCCTCATCATTTTATCCCATTTAGGTTTCTTTGTTCAGAGTGCAAATTTAGCTTAAAATCACAGAGTGCCAAAGGCATTTTGAGAAATGTTCTAAGAAAACGTAGGCTCTTCCTCTTTTTTTTCCTACTTTTGCAAACAAATTGGCGGTAAACGATTCATTTGAAGCAGAAGGCATCCATCAGACAGATAGTTTGACACTGCCCGAATCAACCGCGCTTAACTTAGAACACTCAATATAAAAACTTATAACTGTGGGAGAAACAAAGTACATTTTCGTAACCGGCGGAGTGGCCTCTTCATTGGGTAAAGGCATCATCTCCTCCTCCATCGGCAAGTTGCTACAGGCAAGAGGTTATAAAGTAACCATCCAGAAATTCGACCCGTATATAAACATCGACCCGGGTACCCTGAATCCGTATGAACACGGCGAATGCTATGTGACCGTAGACGGACACGAGGCAGACCTGGACTTGGGACACTACGAGCGTTTTCTGGGAATACAGACTACCAAAGCCAACAATATCACCACGGGACGCATATACAAAAGCGTCATCGACAAAGAACGCAGGGGAGACTACTTGGGTAAAACGATACAAGTTATCCCGCACATCACGGACGAAATCAAACGCAACGTGAAGATGCTGGGCAACAAATATAAATTCGATTTTGTCATTACCGAAATAGGAGGTACTGTGGGTGATATTGAATCACTGCCTTATCTGGAAAGTATCCGCCAATTGAAATGGGAATTAGGTCGCGATGCATTGGTGGTGCACCTGACCTATGTGCCTTACTTAGCCGCTGCCGGAGAACTGAAAACGAAACCTACCCAGCACTCTGTAAAGGAATTGCAAAGCGCCGGCATACAGCCTGATATCCTGGTATTGCGAGCTGAACACAATCTGAACGCCAACTTACGTAAGAAGGTAGCCCAATTCTGTAATGTGGACGAAGAAGCTGTGGTGCAGAGTATCGATGCTCCTACAATCTATGAAGTGCCTATCCTTATGCAAGAGCAAAAATTGGATGCCACCATCTTAAAGAAAATGGGACTTCCCGTGGGCGATACTCCAGGATTGGGACCGTGGCGTGCTTTCCTTGAACGTCGGCATAAGGCTGAAAGCACCGAACCACTACACATAGCACTGGTAGGAAAGTACGACCTGCAAGACGCTTATAAGTCTATCCGCGAAGCTTTGTCGCAAGCTGGCACCTACAACGACCGTAAGGTAGAAGTGGACTTCGTGAACAGCGAAAAGCTGACAGATGACAACGTGGCAGAAGCATTGAAAGGCATGTCTGGTGTACTTATCGGACCGGGCTTCGGCGAAAGGGGTATACCGGGCAAATTGGTAGCTGCCAAATATGCCCGTACACATGACATTCCAACTTTCGGCATCTGTCTGGGTATGCAGTGCATGGCTATCGAATTCGCACGCAATGTGCTGGGATTGGCCGATGCCAACAGCCGCGAGATGGACGAGAAGACTCCTCACAATGTCATTGACATCATGGAAGAACAGAAGTCTATCACCAACATGGGCGGTACCATGCGACTGGGTGCCTACGAATGCGTACTACGGAAAGATAGCAAGGCATACGAGGCATACGGCACTGAACACATACAGGAACGCCATCGGCATCGCTATGAATTCAACAACCAATACCGCGAGGCTTACGAAGAAGCTGGCATGAAATGCGTGGGTATCAATCCCGAATCGGACTTGGTGGAAGTAGTGGAAATTCCTGCCTTGAAATGGTATGTCGGTACCCAATTCCATCCTGAGTACAGCAGTACGGTGCTGCATCCGCACCCACTGTTTCTGGCATTTGTGAAGGCAGCCATCGAAAATGAACAGAAATAAGCATCTACATCTATATATATTAGCACATAATTATATAAGCATACGTTTCAATGGATAAAAACACCATTATAGGACTGGTCCTCATAGGCATACTGCTGGTGGGCTTCAGCATACTGAGCCGCCCAAGCCAAGAGCAACTGGAAGCCCAGCAACACTATTATGACTCCATCGCCCAGGTGCAGCAACGCGAAGCCGAACTGAAAGCTAAAGCCGAAGCTGCATTGGCAAACGAGAAAGCAGCCCTGCGCAATGACTCGACTGCACTTTTCTTCCAAGCACTGCAAGGCGAGGAAGAATTGATTACGATAGAGAATAACGTAGCCAGCCTGACCCTGAACACGAAGGGAGGCTCTATCTACCAGTCGATATTAAAAGAATATAAAGAACAAGACAAGGAAACGCCCCTGACATTGTTTCGGGGAGGCGATGCCTCGCTGAACTTTTTGTTCTATAACTTGGAGGAAACCATACAGTCGAAGGACTACTATTTCACACCTGTCAACCGTACGGACAGTACCGTGACGATGCGTCTCCAAGCCGACAGCACAAGTTACATCGACTTCGAGTATGCCATGCACCCGGACAATTACCTGGTAGATTTCAATATACGAGCTGTAGGTATGGAAGGCAAACTGGCTGCCACAAATAAACACGTGGACATCGAATGGCGCGAACGTGCCCGACAGATAGAAAAGGGATATACCTACGAGAACCGACTGGCCGATTTGACTTATAAAATAGAAGGCGAAGGTACTGACTACCTTTCAGCCAATGCAGACGACGAGCAGCAGGTTGCCGAACGTCTGGACTGGATAGCTTTCAAGAATCAGTTCTTTTCGGCTGTGCTGTTGAGCGAAGCGGGGTTTGAAAAAGCACACCTCGCCTCGAAAATGGATCAGAAGGGCAGCGGATACATCAAGGATTACAGTGCCGAAATGAACACGGCTTTCGATCCTACCGGTGCCTCTCCCACCCGTCTCTATCTCTACCTCGGCCCCAACCACTATAAGACGCTGACGGCTCTGGATAAAGGACGTGACGAGAAGTGGGAACTGAACCGTCTGGTTTATTTGGGTTGGCCTATCATACGCTGGGTAAACAAATGGATCATCATCAATATCTTTGACTGGTTGCAAGGTTGGGGACTGAGCATGGGTATCGTATTGCTGCTGCTGACGCTTATCGTCAAGATTGTTATCTTCCCCACAACTTGGAAAACCTACATGTCATCTGCCAAGATGCGCGTACTAAAGCCCAAAATCGATGAAATCAATAAGAAGTATCCCAAGCAGGAAGATGCCATGAAGAAGCAGCAGGAAATCATGGGTATCTACAGCCAGTATGGAGTCAGCCCCATGGGCGGATGCCTACCGATGCTGTTACAGTTACCTATCATCATAGCCCTGTTCATGTTTATCCCCAGTGCCATCGAACTGAGGCAGCAGAGTTTCTTGTGGGCAGATGACCTGTCGACGTATGACGCCCTCATCACCTTCCCCTTCAGCATCCCGTTTATGGGTAACCACCTCAGCTTGTTCTGCCTGCTGATGACTGTGACCAACATTCTGAATGCCAAGTTCATGATGCAACAGCAAGACACGGGAGCCAACCCGCAGATGGCTGCTATGAAGTGGATGCAATACCTGATGCCTGTCATGTTCCTGTTCATATTGAACGACTATCCATCAGGCCTCAACTATTACTACTTCATCTCAACCCTCATCAGCGTGGTGACCACCATTATCCTGCGCCGTACGACGGACGAGGCTAAACTGCTGGCACAATTGGAAGCCAACAAGAAAGACCCGCGCCAGATGCGCAAGACCGGATTCGCTGCCCGACTGGAAGCCATGCAGAAGCAGGCCGAAGAGATGCAAAGACAGCGCATGGAACGCGGAGGCAAACGTTAATGTGACCTTCCCTAATTAACACAAAAGGCCGTGCTTCGCATAGATGAAACACGGCCTTTATTTTGCGAATCATACAGATTTGAACAACTTTAGCAGATTGAACGACTTATGCAAACGACGAAATACACCAACAAACAAATCTGGCACATAGCCTATCCCATCCTTATCAGTCTACTCATGGAGCAGATGATAGGTATGACAGACACCGCCTTTCTGGGCCGCGTGGGCGAAGTAGAACTAGGTGCATCGGCCATTGCCGGCGTATTCTACATGGTTATCTTTATGGTAGCCTTTGGCTTCAGCATAGGCACACAGATTCTCATCGCACGGCGCAACGGCGAAGGAAACTACCGCGAGATAGGCTCGCTGTTCTATCACGGCATCTACTTCCAGACGGTTCTGGCTGCAGTGATGTTCACACTCAGCTATTTCCTGTCGCCCATGATTCTGGAGCGCATCATCTCCTCACCCCAGGTGTGCCGCGCTGCCGAAGACTACCTGCATTGGCGCGTGTTCGGTGCCTTCTTCTCTTTCAGTGCTGTCATCTTCCGTGCCTTCTTCCTGGGTACAGTGCAGACAAAGACGCTGACGCTTAACTCGGTAGTCATGGTGCTGAGCAATGTGGTGTTCAACTACATCCTTATTTTCGGAAACTTTGGATTCCCGCAAATGGGCATTGCCGGCGCCGCATTGGGTTCGTCGCTGGCCGAGGGGGTATCGCTGCTCTTCTTCATCATCTACACCCGCCGCCGTATTGACATCCGCAAGTACGGACTGGACCGTGTGCCCCGCTTCTGCCGGGGAGTGCTGCGCCGCATGATGAGCGTGTCGCTCTGGACGATGGTACAGAACTTCTTCTCTCTGGCCACGTGGTTCCTTTTCTTTCTCTACATCGAGCATCTGAGCGAGCGGGCCCTGGCTGTGACCAACATCGTACGCAGTGCTTCAGGTATTCTATTCATGGTAATGATGGCTTTCGCCTCTACCTGCGGGTCGCTGACAAGTAATCTGATCGGACGGGGACACTCTGCCCAAGTGCCGGGTCTCATCCACCAGCACATCCGGCTGGCCTACCTCTTCGTATTGCCACTGGCCCTGTTGTTCACGATTTTCCCGGAAGTCATTCTGAGTATCTATACCGACATGCCCGACCTGCGTCAGGCCGCCGTTCCCTCCATGTGGATGATGTGTGCCACCTACCTGATGCTCGTCCCTGCCAACGTCTATTTCCAGTCGGTGTCCGGCACGGGCAACACGCGGACTGCCCTGGCGCTGGAGTTGAGCAGTCTGGTCATTTACACGGCCTACATCACCTGGATTATTCTCTTCCTCCGCCTCGACGTGGCTCTGTGCTGGAGTGCCGACCTGATATATGGAGTATTCATCCTACTATTCTGCTGGCTTTATATTAAATATGGTAAGTGGGTAGGTAAGCAAATCTAATAACTCCGTCGTGTTCACAACCACATAACACTGCAAGAACTCGGCAGCTTCTCTGCAGAAATTTGCAATACCTTTGCAATAAGCCCGCAACCGCTTTGCAGCAACCGGAAAAGGGCTTTGCAGCACGACTGCAAAGGAGATGCACAGCAGACACCCGGCAAAGGCGCCACACGGAAAAGGGAGTCTGGAAACGGTCCAAACCAATTCCAGACTCCCTTTTTGTTGAATCACACAACGTTTCCGGTCAACGTCTCCGTTCTGTGTAAGCCTTATACTGCTCCTCGGTCATAATCTTCTGCAGACTCTGCTCGTAAGCATCGCGGGCAGCACGGCGCTCTTCGACAGCCTTCTTGCGCTCGGCCTCAAATTTCTCTATTTCTTCTTTCGACAAAGGCGCACGACGGCCGTCCACATAGGGACAGTCTGGCGCATGATGTCCGTCTGCGCAATAAGCCTCGCAGCAATAATCGGCATGGCGCGGTGCTCCGCAGCAACCGCCGTGACGGTAAGCACGATGCCCTTGGCGATGATGGCGGCGGTAGTCGCGACGACCGTCAAAACGCCGGAACGGTTCTGTTTCGCCACGTTGCTTCAGCCATGTCACGTTAGCCTCGGTCAGTTCCTTCACCTGATTCTCGTCCAGCCCGTAACGCTCGGCCATGTTGAGAGCCATCCATTCGGCACGCACGCGCAGACGTTCCTCCGAATAATCACGTCCACTATCCTGCGCTTTCACACTGCCAGCCCCCATCAGTAAAGAGACCAACAGACACACAAATGTCAAATTCATTGTCTTCATACACAAACTAAGTTTAATGATTACAGAGATTTGACACAAAGGTATGTAAAAAGTTTAATGAAAGTCCTCTCTTTTACATTAAATTAGTAACTTCGCACACGCAATTGTCCCTGCTTGCAACATCCCTCACGGAGGAAAGATTGTTCAGGGCAGATGCAGAAACTGTTTCAGGCAAATGAAACCTATATGCAAACGCCAATCAGTATTAAAATAACTTGATATGAAACCAGTAAACCTATTGTGTATGTCAGCACTTATTCTGGCAACCGCCTCCTGTGGCGGAGGCAAGGCAACAACGGAAGCGACACCAGTCAAAGATTCCCTGCTCATCGGACGCTCGGACATCAAGACTGAAGGCAAACGCCTGACACCGGAAGCCCTTTGGGCCATGGGACGAATAGGCGGCGTGACCGTGTCGCCCGATGCTGCCAGGGTGGCCTACACCGTAAGCTATTACAGCGTGCAACAGAACAAGAGCAACACGGAAATCTTCGTGATGAACGCCGACGGTAGCGGCAACACGCAACTGACCCAAGACGCCTGGCAGGAAAACCAGCCCGCATGGATAAAGGAGGGCAAGAAACTTGCCTACCTGAGCAACGAGAGCGGCACAGGTCAGGTATGGGAAATGGATCCGGACGGTACAGACCGTCGCCAACTGACCGACTACGAAGGGGGCATTGAAGGCTTCGCTTTCAGTCCCGACGGCAAAAAGCTACTCTTCATCTCACAAGTAAAGACTGTGAAGACCACAGCCGAAAAATATCCCGACCTGCCCAAGGCCAGCGGTATCATCGTGGACGACCTGATGTATAAGCATTGGGATGAATGGACTACCTCGGCACCGCATCCCTTCGTGGCCGACTTCGACGGCAAGGCTATCAGCAATGTGAAGGACCTGCTGGAAGGCGAACCTTACGAAAGTCCGATGAAACCTTTCGGCGGCATCGAACAATTAGCGTGGAGCCCCGACAGCAAGAAAATAGCCTACACTTGTCGTAAGAAAACGGGATTGGCATACGCCGTATCTACCGACTCAGACATCTATCTGTATGACCTGGAGAAGGATACCACCGTCAACTTGTGCAAGGATTACCCCATGATGTACGTCCCCGGCAAGCTGCGTCCGTCTCTGTCCGGCGCATCGGAAAAGGACATTCTGGCCCCCAGCAAAGAAGAGAACCGTGGCTACGACACCAACCCGCAGTTCTCGCCCGACGGACGCTACATCGCCTGGCAGAGCATGGCCCGTGACGGCTACGAGAGCGACCGCAACCGCCTCATGGTGTTCGACCTCAGCGAGGACGACCCAAACCACATCTACAAATACGATGTTAGTCTCTGTTTCGATACCAATGTAGACAGCTACATCTGGGCTTCGGACTCTGCGTTCTACCTCACTGCCACGTGGCATGGCACTACGCAAATTTACCGCCTTGGCCTCAATGACTGGAAGAAAAAGAAAGCACCCGTCAAGCTGACGGAAGGCTTGCACGACTACGGCTCCATCGCTCTCTGCGGTAACAACCTCATTGCCACGCGCCACAGCATGAGCCAAGCCGATGAAATCTACGTCGTGGCTCCAGGTACAGCTGCCAAGAACCAATCGGCCCATAGTCGACAACTGACTCACGAGAACCAACATATCTACGACCAAGTAGAGATGGGCCGTGTAGAGGAACGCTGGATAAAGACCACAGACAACAAAGACATGCTCGTATGGGTTATCTATCCGCCCCAGTTCGACCCAGAAAAGAAATATCCGACCTTGTTGTATTGCGAAGGTGGTCCACAAAGTCCCCTAAGCCAATTCTGGAGTTACCGCTGGAATTTCCAAATCATGGCAGCCAACGATTATATCATCGTCGCCCCCTGTCGCCGCGGCATGCCTGGATTCGGCACGGAATGGAACGAAGCTATCAGCGGCGACTACGGCGGCCAGTGCATGAAAGACTTGCTGACAGCCATCGACGAGGTATCGAAAGAACCTTTCGTAGACCGTGACCACTTAGGATGCGTGGGAGCCAGCTTTGGCGGCTTCTCCGTCTATTGGATGGCAGGGCATCACGATGGACGCTTCAAGGCTTTCATTGCCCACGACGGCATCTTCAACATGGAAATGCAGTATCTGGAAACCGAAGAAAAGTGGTTTGCCAACTGGGACATGGGTGGCGCTTATTGGGACAAGGACAACGAGACGGCGCAACGCACCTTCGCTAACTCCCCCCATCGCTTTGTGGACAAGTGGGACACGCCTATCCTATGCATCCACGGCGAGCGCGACTATCGAATCCTGGCCAACCAAGCCATGGCCGCCTTTGATGCAGCCAAGCTGCGCGGCATCCCGGCCGAACTGCTCATCTTCCCCGACGAGAACCACTGGGTGCTCCAGCCGCAGAACGGAGTATTGTGGCAACGCACCTTCTTCGCCTGGCTGGATCGCTGGCTGAAACCTGCCAAAGAGGGAGAGTAAGAACCTACATTCCCCAATACCCCTACCCGCACAAGGACAGGGGCACTTCCACCCGATAATTATGTTGTAAAACAACACGCCCGCAAGAACAGCGAACCGGTAAATTCGCTAACTTGCGGGCGTGTTTCACTTAAATAACCAACTACCATGATTATCGGAATACCTAAAGAGATTAAGAACAACGAGAACCGCGTAGGGATGACTCCGGCTGGCGTGGCCGAATTAACCCGTCGTGGACACCAGGTGTATGTGCAACATGAAGCCGGACAGAACAGCGGCTTCGCCGACGAGGCCTACGTGGCTGTGGGAGCCGAAATCCTGCCCACCATCGAAGAAACCTATGCACGGGCAGAGATGATTGTCAAGGTCAAGGAACCCATCGCACCGGAATACGACCTCATCCGACACAACCAGGTCGTGTTCACCTACTTCCATTTTGCCGCCGACCAAACCCTGACGGAAGCCATGCTGAAGAGCGGTGCCGTGTGCATTGCCTATGAAACAGTGGAAAAAGCCGACCATTCCCTGCCCCTGCTGATACCGATGAGCGAAGTGGCCGGACGTATGTCTGTGCAAGAGGGTGCCCGTTTTCTCGAACGACCGCAAGGAGGTAAAGGCATCCTGCTGGGTGGCGTGCCAGGTGTACGCCCAGCCCGGGTACTCATTCTGGGTGGAGGCACCGTGGGAACCAATGCAGCCTGGATGGCCGCCGGACTGGGAGCCGAGGTTACCATCACGGACATCAATCTGGACCGCCTGCGCTACCTGAGCGAAATCATGCCGAAGAACGTCAAAACACTCTACTCATCGGCTCACAACATACGTACTGAGTTACCAACAACCGACTTAGTTATTGGTTCCGTGCTTATCCCTGGCGACAAGGCACCCCACCTCATCACCCACGACATGCTCCCACTGATGAAACCCGGCAGCGTACTGGTGGACGTAGCCATCGACCAAGGCGGCTGCTTCGAGACTTCACACCCTACCACACACAGCAACCCAGTCTATACGCTGGAAGGTATCATACACTACGCCGTAGCCAACATCCCTGGTGCCGTGCCCTACACCTCGACACTGGCTCTGACCAACGCGACCCTGCCCTACACCATCTCTCTGGCCTGCAAAGGCTGGAAACAAGCTTGCCAGGACGATCCGGCACTGGCTTTGGGAGTGAACATTGCAGACGGGAAGGTGACTTACAAGGCTGTAGCCGACGTATTCAACCTGCCTTACACACCGCTCTTCTGAGTACGACTGCCTAAACAAACAAAAAACGGATGGAGCATACAGATATCTTCTCATACTCCATCCGTTACATAAGTATTATGTTCCTGTTACCTCAAGGCAGACAATCTTTCCTCATACTCACCGGTTAGTTCTTTCATCACCTCAGCTACAGTCTGAATACCTTTCCCTTTCAGAAGCGAGGCAACCTGACCAATCTCCAACTCTCCCTCCTCCAGATCTCCTTCGAAAATGCCACGCTTGGCACGTCCTTTGCCCAAAAGTGTCCGCAGTTCATCCACCGAAGCCCCGGCATCTTCTGCTTGGCTCACCTCATCAAGGAACTTGCCTTTCACCAAACGAGTCGGTGACAGTTTTTTCAGCAAGAGACGCGTATCTCCCTCATTCAGATTCAAGCAATAGTCCTTAAATACCTCGCTGGCCGAACTCTCGGCTGTCAAAGCGAAGCGAGTACCAATCTGCACTCCTTCCGCGCCCAATGCTTCCATAGCCAGCATAGCAGCTCCTGTAGCAATTCCTCCCGCCGCTATCAAAGGAAGTTCTGTGGCCCGACGCACGGCAGGTATGAGACAGAGCGTAGTGGTTTCTTCGCGTCCGTTATGTCCTCCTGCTTCGAAACCTTCGGCCACTATGGCATCCACCCCCGCTTCTTCAGCCTTTCGCGCGAACACCGAAGAAGAGACAACGTGCACCACCGTAATGCCCCGTTCATGCAGCCACCCCGTCCATTTTCGAGGACTCCCTGCAGAAGTAAACACAATCCTGACTCCTTCATCTGCCACCAACTGCATAACTTCATCAATCTGTGGATACATCAAAGGCAGATTTACACCGAAAGGCCTTGAAGTAGCCTCCCTGCATTTCCTGATATGTTCGCGCAAGGTGTCGGGATGCATGGAACCTGCGCCCAACAAGCCCAAGCCGCCAGCATTGCTTACAGCCGAAGCAAGCCGCCAGCCACTGCACCACACCATGCCTCCCTGGATAATCGGATAAGTGATTCCGAAAAGAGATGTAATTCTATTCATAATTGTCAATGCTACTGATTTCTTCTTATTAACACTCTGTCCCTGCCAATGGTTTACTCTTTGCGTGGCTTTTCTTTATAATGCACCGTAATAGAATCCCCATACATCTTCAGCGCCTTCAATGTTTGGGCTCTCCGCTTTTTGATTTTGGGGTTCCAGAATTCTTTAGTAAAGATTTGCATAAAATCCATACCGGTAGGGGCAGGCATCCCTGCCGATTTCATCTGGATGCCGCGCAACAGATTATCCACCCTCACCGAAGGCCGGCGCGGTCTGCGCAAGCTGTCACCCGGTGTACCCGTAGCAGTATCTACCTCACTTTGATATACTGACTGGTCGTTTAAGTTCAACAGAGGCATCCTCCTTTTCAAGACAGTCCGTCCATAGACATCGGCAGGCAATGTCGTATTAGGTTCCAGCCAAGGCTTATCCTCAGAAGAATGCTGTACTCCTCCGAAACTCTTCTCCAATTCCCTCAAGGCTTCCGGATTCAGGTGGATTTCCCCTTCCTTCTTCAACATCTGTTGAAGGCGTAAAGAGTCTTCTGGTGTCCAGTTCTGGGCTAAAAGAGGACAAAACGCCCCACCCAGCAACCCTATCAAACAGAGTAACTGCTTCATCTACAAACCTGTTAGAAACGAATAATCAGTGTTTACCACCACATATAAGGGCTGCCACACAGAGGCTCATTCCAGCAAGGATCAATGGTCCACATGGTCCGGGGATATTTGCGATTCTCCCACCAATGCCGATAACGTGCCACTGCATCCTGCACCTCCTCATCCGAAAGGAAATAGATTCCCTCATAATTCTCAGCTCCGACATGCACCATCTTACAGCCCATAGAAGCTATATGCCCCAGACGTATGGTCTCTATCGTCCACAACAAGCACTCGCCCAAGCGCAACTTTCCTCCAGCCGAATAAGATACCGGTGCCAATGGGAAAGAAGGAATAACAGAAAGGTCGTCGGCATATTCCAGCAATCGCCCAATGTCTTCCACTTCGAACTTGGGCATGGGACTTTCACCATCCGCGCTCTGTACCTTAAAATCTCCGTGTTTCAACTGTTTGACGAAGACCTCCACATCGGGATGGTTGTAGTCGAGCTCCTCCTCCGAACAAGAAGTCAACAATGTATTTGAAAGCGTTATAAAGGCAAGGCTCCACAATATTATATATATCTGCTTGAGAACAATCTTCTTTTTCATAATAATCTATTCCTTAATAAGTCATGCGTAAACCACATAATAAATTGACATTCAGGGCGCGCTCCGTACGCAGGGTACGGGTAGAAGCATCCGAATCGAAATGATGCGAGACAGAAGGCTCGGCAAATAAAGCCAAACGGTCGCTCAACTTGTAGCTGACCCCTAAACCGGCCAGCAAAGAACCCTGCACAGGCTCTGCAGCAAAACTATTGTCGGGAGCACCTGACACACATTTCTCTACCATTCCACCCAACTGAGCATAAAAATCGACCTTCGAGCTTTGAGCCAACAGAATATTCAACTTAACGGGAATGCCCAGTGTATGCAAAGTTTCTTCTCCATGCCCGGCCAGACGGTTGTATTGCACGCCAGCCTCCAAAGCCAGGCGCTTAGTCAGACGTCGTTCTACAGAGAGGTCAGCGGTAAGGGGAGCACAGAAGTCGCCTTGAGGCAAGGAAGTACCCAACGACGCTTTCAAAGCCCAATTGCGCGATTTCAACAAAGCGCCGCAATCTTCCATCGATGTCGTCGGGACAGCTTCCTGCTGCATTCCATCCTCCTCCGTCCACGAAGAATGCCCATCGGTAAAGCTGCGGTCACCGGCAGCATGATAGTGTCTTTGTCTGTTAGGCTGACGCGAGCCATATTGCCTTTGAGTAATGGTGATGGATACATGAACTGACATGGGTTCCCCGCCGGAAGCAGCTGCCGTTTCCTCCACCTGGCCGGGCACACTGCCTTTGCCCTTTGCACGAGGAGCTTTTCCGGCAGACAACCGGGGCGAGATTTCCGCCAGCACAGGACTTGCATCCGTGTCGGGATACCGTCCGTCTGCCTCGACCAGCGACCGGGAAGGAGGCAAAACCTCCTGTTTCGTCTCAGAAGGCCACCACCGCCACGCAGCCGCCCCCAGAAGCAGCAATACCGATGCCGCCGCCATCCAGCGCTTCAAGGGAAACGCCTTATACTTCCGTGTCGGCTTATTGACCGCCGACGGAACCGACGAAACATGCAAGTCATGCTCCAATGCTTCCCAAAAGTCATTGCGCACATCCATTTCTGCATGCTCCAAGCGGGTACGAAACAATTGTGTCAGGTCATTTTTTTCTCTCATGGGCCATATATTCTTTAATGCGTTTTGCCAACAAATTCTTAGCGCGATGCAATTGAGAAGTAGAAGAATGTTCTTTGATATGGAGCAGAGAGGCAATCTCCTTATGAGATTTCTCTTCGAATACATACAGGTTGAATACCGTACGACAACCATCAGGAAGCCCGGCCACAAAAGCCATCAGTTCTTCTTCCGACAATCTGCTGCCAGCTTCTGCCACCTCCACCTCGTCGGGAATATCGGGCAACTGCTCTTCGCACACCACCAGACGGGAAAAACGCTCCTGCCTGCGCAAATAGTCGAGAGCCTGTGACACCATTACCCGGTTTATCCACATCCTCAACGGACACTCGCCCCGATAAGTGAAGTGAGTAAAGATCTTGATGAATCCATCATGCAACACATCGTGTGCGGCATCCATATCGCCCGTATAACGGTAGCAAACCGCCAGCATTTCACGTGCATAGAGGGTATATAGTTCCTTTCGAGCAGAATCCTCTCCCGCCCGGCAACCTTCAACCAACTCTATTTCACTGTCCAATACCAAAGTTCCTTTTCAAACGCCTCATTGCGTCGTTTTTATCTATATGACGCAGCACAAGAGAAAATGCTGCGGAATAAATTCTAAAAAGAAGTTAAGAATCTGCCGTGGCATAGGAAATTCTGTTCCGTCCACTTTCTGATCTTGCCCATCACGTAACTTACGATGCTGCTAAAGGGCAACAGAAAAACACGTCGGAAACAAAGCCAAACAGAAGCCCAACAGATTCTTTCAAATGCTGCTGTAAATTAAACTTTCCCATGAACTTCCTGCCAGTTATTCCTTCTTTGAAACCCTGCTGACTGACAAGAGGTTAGTTCCTGTCTATAATCAGTCTGTTTCTTATACCTTAGAAGTCCGTTTCTTACACCTTAGGAAGTTGCTTCTTATACCTTGAAACCAATGTTCAGGAAAAGCAGTTGGCATAACCAACCCGCTATCCCCCCGCACGATTAGAGAAAGTTCAAGTTATTCAGCAGTTCATCTGCATTCACAAAAAACACAGAGACACGCCGGCACGGTGTTTCCTCCATGCAATCGGAACCCATGTACCTTCGCGTATTTCTGTGTCTGTTCTAAAAAAGTCAGCCTTCTATACAAGCCTCAACATGCCTTGAAACTCATATCTAAACCCTTGACGGAATGAGTCAAAGCCCCTACCGAAATGAAATCTACGCCACACTCGGCATAGTCGCGGAGAGTATCGAAAGTAATACCGCCGGATGATTCGGTCTCATAACGTCCACCCACCATTTCCACAGCCTTCCGTGTCAGCTCGGGTGTGAAGTTATCAAACATAATGCGGTCTATTCCTCCTATGTTGAGCACTTGCTGAAGTTCGTCAAGATTACGCACCTCAATTTCAATCTTCAGATTCTTGCCTTTTTCTTTGCAATATTCTTTAGCACGTGTAATCGCTTTATCAATGCCTCCGGCAAAGTCCACATGATTATCCTTCAGCAGAATCATGTCAAAAAGACCGATACGGTGGTTCACTCCCCCACCAATCTTCACTGCCATTTTTTCGAGGATACGCATGCCGGGAGTAGTCTTTCGGGTGTCGAGCACACGGGTATGAGTACCCTTCAGCTGTTCGGCATACTTGTGAGTCATCGTAGCAATGCCACTCATCCGTTGGAGGATGTTCAGCATCAGACGTTCCGTCTGAAGCAGCGACTGTACCTTTCCTTCCACCACCATAGGAACGTCTCCCGGTTTCACCTCCGCACCATCGTTGATGAAGACCTCCACCTTCAGCGTGGGATCAAAGCGCCGGAAAACTTCTTTGGCCACTTCAATGCCGGCCAAGATACCCGCTTCCTTAATAAGCAGTTTCGACTTTCCCATAGCTGTAGACGGAATACACGAAAGAGTGGTATGGTCGCCATCGCCTATATCTTCTGCAAATGACAGATCTATCAGCCTGTCAATCAATTCTTGTTCTTTAGTCATTGTTCTGTCTTATCTATTCTTATTTGATGAATGTAATACTTGTTCTGCACGCGCCGAAAGAAACAGTTCACCCGGTAGTTTCCTGTCACTGTCTTCAACGTTCCCACAATAAAGCTCGACTCTCCGCGCTTGCCTTGGTGGTTTACATCGAATCCTTTCACCTGCTTACCTTCGAAGAAAGAAGCCAGCGTTCCCTGTGCCAGAGCCTTGTCTGCACTGGTTGTCTCATTCTGAATGATTAAGTCTACTTTTTCACCCAGATACCTGTCCAGCTCTTGGGGATTGCCTTTTTTAAAGGCTACAATTACGCCCACGGGCACGTCTTGAGCCAAAGCCAAAGCCAGCCACACAAAGAGACCGGTCAAAAACAAAAGTATCCGCTTTCTCATGTCTCTAAGCTTTAATGATAGGCAAAGGTACACAATTCCTGCAAAAAACAAGATAAAACGGACAGAAAATGAATCTCACAATACACTAAAGGCAGAAAAAGCTTTCCTATAGCCCAGAAAAAACGGACAATCTGAACAATCTGCGCACAAGCCAAAGTTTTTCTTCGGGCAAGAAGATGGTTTCCCCAACTTTTTTCGTTACCTTTGTAGCAATGACGTACAACATTCAACATATCCCCGACATGCAGCGTTTCAGTCTTGTGCTTGATGGTGAAACCGCTTACCTATCCTATCGCCTCACACCCGATAGCGCACTTGACATCCGCCATACCCTTGTCCCCCCACCCCTCGAAGGAAAAGGGATAGCCTCAGCTTTGGTAAAAGCAGCTTATGACTATGCTCTCGCCCAAGGGCTCACCCCCATGGCCACTTGTTCCTATGCCGTACGGTGGCTTCAACGGCATCCGGAATACCAAGGCGTCATAGGCCCCGACTATAAGGAAGAAGGAACCTGTTCCCTATAAAATAAGGAGTTAAGCCCATAGCCGGAAAGCGGGATACCGATATACTATCCTCCTCACACTTCCAACTATCAGCCTAACTCCTTAGCTTCGGAAAGGTTATTCCTGTCAGAAATCCTCTCCCAAAAATCTTAAGCGGGAACGCAAGCGGATGATTTCACGCTGCATCTCGCCTATCCTTTCCAGCAAATGATGAATGGCATCAATGCCCTCCATATTGATGGAGAGGTCGTAATACATACGGCTGTAACGCTCCACATCCGGTAATTGCGAGAAAAGCAGGCAACGCTCCCCTCCTTCCGTCTGAATATCTATCAGACCTCCCTCTTGCAACAGGTCGATAAACGAGGGTTCTATGTGGCATTTGTCACAATAATCACTGATTATAATCAAATCGTCTTGCATAGCATACCATTTTTATCAGTTCATACTTCTCATTTGCTGCAACAAATCTTTCTGCTGGTCTGTCAGGTGTTCGGGCAGATGCACCTGGCAGGTAACAATCAAATCGCCAGCCAGACCTTCCTGCTTATATACAGGGAAGCCCTTCCCCTTCAGACGTACCTTGGTGCCAGGTTGCGTACCGGGTTTTACCTTCAGCTTCACCTGACCATCCAACGTGTTGACCAACTGTTCTCCACCTAATAAGGCTGTATAGAGGTCAATACTTACCTCCTCGTACAAATCATCTCCCAGACGTCTGAAAACCGGATCGTCTTCAATGACAAACGTGATATATAAATCACCGGCCGGTCCGCCGTTCACTCCTGCTGCGCCATAGCCTTTCAACTTGATAACTTGCCCATTGGACACACCAGCCGGAATAGTAATACGCACTTGCTTACCGTTGACATTCAATACCTCCTTGTGTGTCTGTGCCGCATCACGCAGCGTCAAATGGAGTTCAGATTGGTAATCCTGTCCACGAAAGCCTCCCCGTGACCCGGCACTCCGTGTTCTGGCCCTATGACCAAACAGCTCTTCAAAGAAATCGGAAAATCCGTCGGCACCATGTCCCGTGAATTCCTGTCCATCCGACGAATACCAATAGGTTCCATTACCGTCAGTATGGAATCCCTGACCACCACTAAAGCCGCCGAAACCTCCAAAACCTCCCGCTTGTTGTGCTTTCTTCTGCGCTTCAAACTCATCAGCATGTTTCCAATGCTCGCCGTACTCATCGTATTTCTTACGCTTCTCGGGATCACTCAAAACTTCATTGGCTTCGTTAATGGCCTGAAACTTTTCCTTGGCCGAAGGATCATCCGGATTCAAATCAGGATGATACTTGCGTGCCAACTTACGGAACGCTTTCTTGATGTCGTCCTGAGATGCCGTTTTGTCCACTCCAAGAACTTTGTAATAATCAATATAAGCCATAATTCATCCTTTCTTTTTATAAAAAAGAAGAGCAAATAATACACCAATCTATATACCAATCGGTTAAAATAGTTAAATCTGGGAAATCCACAAGAAGATGCAGCCTCTCTCCACCACCAGTCTTGCTAACCGACATCAATCTGCCATACAAGTTCTTATCTCTGCCACCAATTCCTCCACATCCTGCTCGGTAGTATCAAACGAAGTCACCAAACGGATTTCGTTGGCCGCCTCATTCCAGAAATAAAAGAAATACTTCTGAAGTAAACGGTTGATAACCGGACGCGGAAGCGTAAGGAACAACTGATTACTCTCCATTTTCTGCGTGAAGCGCACACCTGGCACTTTCTGCAATTCAGCATAAAGCCGACGCGCCAATGCATTTGCATGAGAGGCATTCTTACGCCACAAGTCATCTGTCAGATAAGCGGTAAACTGACATGACAGGAAACGGAGCTTCGAAGCCAATTGTGCCGATTGCTTGCGCACAAAACGAGCCTTACTCTTCAGCGCAGGATGGAAAATCACCACACACTCTCCCATCATCAAGCCATTCTTAGTGCCGCCGAAGCTCAGAATATCCACTCCGCAATCGGTTGTCAACTCACGGAAGCTCTTCTCTAAAGCCACACAAGCATTAGCCAGACGCGCACCGTCCATGTGCAGATACATGCCACACGCATGTACGGTATCTGCCAACGCACGAATCTCTTCCGGAGTATATACCGTCCCCAATTCCGTACATTGTGAGATATACAGCACGCCCGGCTGCGAATGATGTTGTTCGCCAAAATTGCACAGGTAAGGCCGCACCAACTCCGGTGTCAGTTTACCGTCAGGTGTCTGTATGGGTCTAATCTGACAACCTGTCATACGGACAGGTGCTCCACATTCGTCCACATAAATATGGGCTGTCTCCGCACAAAGAATAGAATGATAAGACGACGTACAAAGTTGCAAAGCCACCACATTGCTGCCCGTTCCGTTGAAAACAAACAAGGGCATACAGTCGGGTGTAAACGCTTCACGTATTTTCTGGACAGCTTCTTCTGTCCAAGGGTCATCGCCATAACCAACTGCGTGGTCGCAGTTGGCCTTTGCCAAGGCTTCCATCACCAAAGGATGAACACCGGAATTGTTGTCTGATGCAAAACTTCTCATAAATAACAATTAAAAAAATCCTCTTCCCTGCCCTCTCTTACCATAGAGAAAAACAGCTTGAGAGTATCCCGCAAAGTAACAGAAAATTCTCCAACTTGCGAAACCTGCAGATACAAAAAAACCGCAGCATCCTTAACGGACACCACGGTCTTTTTTACTTATATGTTACAAAATCAGGGAAAAACCTCCGATTACATCATGCCTCCCATACCGGGATTCATCGGCATCTCAGGCTTCTCTTCCTTCTTCTCAACGATGACACATTCTGTGGTGAGGAACATACCGGCGATAGAAGCAGCGTTCTCCAAAGCCACACGAGTTACCTTAGCGGGATCAACCACACCGGCAGCATGCAGATTCTCATAAACATCCGTACGTGCATTGTAACCGAAGTCACCCTTGCCTTCACGAACTTTCTGAACCACTACAGCGCCTTCCTTACCTGCATTCTCCACAATCTGGCGAAGCGGCTCTTCGATGGCACGTCTGATGATTTCAATACCTGTCGTCTCATCGGCATTGTCACCCTTCAGGCCTTCCAAAGCATCGAGGGCACGGATATAAGCTACGCCACCACCCGGAACAATACCTTCTTCGATAGCAGCACGCGTTGCACGCAGAGCATCGTCTACACGGTCTTTCTTCTCCTTCATTTCCACTTCAGAAGCAGCACCTACGTAGAGCACAGCCACACCACCAGACAACTTAGCCAGACGTTCCTGCAGTTTCTCGCGGTCGTAGTCAGACTTCGTGGCAGCAATCTGAGTCTTGATTTGCTCACAACGCTCCTTGATGTTTTCCTTATCGCCATTACCATTCACGATAGTTGTGTTATCCTTCGTGATAGTAACCTTTTCGGCGCTACCCAGCATTTCGATAGTAGCCTGTTCCAACTTCAGCCCCTTCTCTTCGCTGATGACAACACCACCCGTCAAAACGGCGATATCTTCCAGCATCTCTTTACGACGGTCGCCGAAGCCCGGAGCCTTCACTGCACAAATCTTCAACTGACTGCGCAGACGGTTTACAACCAACGTTGTCAAAGCTTCGCTGTCTACGTCTTCTGCAATAACCAACAGCGGACGGCCTGTCTGAACAGCAGGTTCCAAGATAGGCAAGAAATCCTTCAGGTTAGAAATCTTCTTATCATAAATCAGGATGTACGGATTTTCCATCACGCACTCCATCTTTTCCGTGTTCGTTACGAAGTAAGCCGACAGATAACCACGGTCGAACTGCATACCTTCTACCACGCCGATAGTCGTATCGGTTCCCTTTGCCTCTTCAATAGTGATAACACCATCCTTCGAAACCTTGCGCATAGCATCGGCAATCAGCTTACCAATCAACGGATCGTTGTTAGCCGAAACCGTACCTACCTGCTCAATCTTATCATAATTGTCTCCTACCGTCTCGGCCTGAGACTTGATGGATTCTACCACCTTAGCGACAGCCTTATCAATACCTCTCTTGATGTCGATAGGGCTTGCACCGGCTGTAACATTCTTCAAGCCTTCAGCTACAATAGCCTGAGCCAATACGGTAGCAGTCGTCGTACCGTCACCGGCATCATCACCAGTCTTGCTGGCAACCTCTTTCACGAGTTGCGCACCCGTATTCTGATATGCGTCAGCCAACTCTACTTCTTTGGCCACCGTTACACCATCTTTAGTGATGTGGGGAGCACCGAATTTCTTCTCAATGATGACATTACGTCCTTTCGGGCCCAGTGTTACCTTTACAGCGTTAGCCAATGTATCGATACCCTTCTTCAATTGGTCACGAGCATCTATGTTAAACAAAATTTCTTTTGCCATGATTTCTTATTTTTTAGTTTTACAGATTAAATGTTTTTGGAAGTTGTGCTCACGCAAGTTTCCCTGCCTTCGCCTTCCTTTATCAATTTTTTATCCTAATATAGCGAGGACATCGCTCTGGCGCATGATGAGGTATTTGGTTCCATCCAGTTCCAATTCCGTACCAGCATATTTGCCATACAGCACTTGGTCACCTACTTTCAGTACCATTTCTTCATCTTTCGTACCGTTTCCGGCTGCCACCACTTCGCCTCTCAGAGGCTTTTCTTTTGCCGTATCGGGGATAATGATTCCACCCACTGTCTTTTCTTCTGCAGGTGCAGGGAGTATCACCACTCTGTCTGCCAAAGGTTTAATGTTCATAATCATTACGTTTTTATATGTTATACAATTTATATATTCGCTATTAATACTCATCATATTAATACACTTGCCAAACGCAAGCGCTGAATCCCTTGCCAAAAGTGTGCCAAACACAAAAACGTGACAAGACGAGGCTATATTCTGCCAAAACGACAGAAGCACATGACTTTTTGTATGCGCAGCCACATGGCTCACGGCAAAACTGTAATAAAACCGCGGGAACAGTCAGACAAGTAATTGAAGTTTAGAATCCGGGTAGCCTGCCATACTGCGCTTGGCATGATGATATCAGGTATTACACTGTAAAACAACCACTTGCTTCTTATATATAATAAGGCAGCTCCTTATAGCCCGGAAGGCAGCTCCTTATAGCTTGGAAAAATATTCCTTATCGCTTAAGAATTGCTTCCTATGAGAGCAACATCGCCGGCCTTATAGTCCGATACTCTTTCACCAACAAATTGTTTGCCGCTTCCCCGCGTAAACAGCATGATTTCAAACTCTATATGCCTATGCAGAGGAAGCACAAAACGCGGATAGGAAATATGACTGCACAAAGTCGCTCTGTCATGAATAATCTGCCACTCTAACACTAACATTTCGCATTCTTTTAGTTTGGCTGCAAATATAATAGACGATATGGCAAATATAGTGAAACGCTATTTCTTTTTTTACTCCTATCTTTGCAACATCTAATGAAAGGGAATAGACGGTAAGCTTATTAGCAACACCTTCTCCCCCTTGTCTTGGTCCCTTTGGGAAGACGAAAGTTGAATCAGTAAAACCGCAGGCAGTTGTTGGAAATGTCAAGTCATGAGACGGAAACAGTCTAACGACTCCGCACAAAACCCATTATAATTATGTACACATACAAACAAATCGGCAACAAATATGTTGTCTCCATCCAGAACCACAAAGAAATAGTGAAAGCGCTGACTGTCTTTTGTGAAGAGAAAAATATTAAGTCGGGGGCCATTTATGGTATTGGAGCTATCGATGAACTGACTCTCAGATTCTTTCACCCTGAGACCAAAAAGTATGTAGACCAAGTTTTCCATGAACAAATGGAGATAGCCA
>DGYFI06202__coassemble_338_pt1 | contig 82739 bp, 71 predicted proteins | sample DGYFI06202__metabat2_high_PE_032 | metagenome-assembled genome bin DGYFI06202 | reverse complement strand
TGTCAATGTACAGATATTGCTTGTTTACAAGCTCGGAAAATGTCTGTATCCCTATGGGGTAACGCCTTGGCTGTTCCATGATGTTCTGGTTTTTCGGATTCTGTAGCACAAAGATAATGAAAACGGTTGAGACGACCAATCTTTTTGCGTGAATTCATCCTTCACATAAACCTTAGGTTTAGCGTGCTAACTCTAAGGTTTAGCGTGCTAACCCTAAGTTTGAGCGTGCTAACCCTTTACATGCTCTTTTTATATAAAAGAACCGTGCCGTCCGTGACAGACGTGACAGTGGTTTTGCAACTTTCTCTGCGTATATACGTAATATAAGATTATAAAAACGTTTCTCGCGTACATACGCGTAAAAAGTTATAAAAGTACTGTCACAACTGTCACGCCGCCGGTGCAGAGTTTACCTTAAACGGCTAAGGCTCAATCTCATCCAAGTGCTTCCTTTCGTCCGGACTCAGCAGGGTGTTGCGGTAAACATCCGTAACCACGTTTGCCAAATGCCGTTTGATCCGGCTAAAATGGCATTTGAGCGTTCTAAAATGCCATTTTAGGATACGCGGATGGCAGTTTATGCTTTTCTGTTTTTCACTTTCTCCATATCCTCCAGGAACCACTCCAGCTTTTTCTCCCTCCATTGCCGGTACCGTCCCATGTCTACATGGGGTGCCGGGAGCGTCATCCTTTCCAGGCGTTGGCTGCAGGCCGGAAGGTCTTTTCTGTGGACACAGGCTGCGAGGACCGGGTGGGGCACCTCCCTGATCCGGAGCGGTATGATGCTGGCACCGGCGCACCGGCATGCCAGTTGGAAGGCGGAAGTCTCGAAAGCCACCCAGTATGTGCCGAGGCTGTACAGGTGCATCGCTTCCCGGTTTCCGTCCTCCTTCCTCAGGATGGGACGAATTTCGTTTTGTATCAGTTGTTTCAGGTTGTATCCGGATGGCATGTCTGGTTGTATTTTAGAATTTCTTTCCGAATATGATGTTTCTGAAAGTCATCCAAAGGATTTTGAAATCGAACCACCAGGACCGGTGCTCCAAGTAGAACAGGTCATACCTCAGCCTGCGGAGCATCTTTTCGATGGTGTCCGTGTAGCCGTTGTAGAGTGTGGCGTAGGAGGTGACTCCCGGCCGTATCTGGTAGAGGTACCGATAGCGCGGGTCACGCTCCATTATCTGGTCGATGTAGAATTTTCGTTCCGGCCTTGGTCCGATGAACGCCATTTCCCCGATGAAGACGTTCCATAGTTGCGGCAGTTCATCCAGATGGTGTTCCCTGAGGAACTTCCCCACCTTTGTCAGCCGTGGGTCACATCCGCTTTTGTATAATGCCGGTCCGGACTTTTCCGCATCCAGCCTCATGCTTCTGAACTTGTAGATGTAGAATGGGCGTCCGAAACGTCCGATGCGCTCCTGCTTGAAGATGGCCGGTCCGTGGTCCTCCTGTTTTACTGCTATGTAGCAAACCAGAAAGAGCGGTGAGAAAATGATCAGGGCCGTCAGTGCCAGGATGCAGTCGACAAACCGTTTTACATTCCGTTCAAACCCGTTCATTCCGTCCCGTATGAAGCGGTCGTCGTTCATGTTATTATTTTTTTCTTCTTTCATTGTGGGAGTCATTAAAGAGGATTTATAGAGAGCGTATTCAAGGGCTTCCTTTCTATTCCTGCAGGTTCCACCGTTTCATTTCCCGTTCAGCGTTGCTGTATTTTTTCCGTCCCATCCGGCAAAGCCTGTCAGCGGTTTTCCGTGCCTCTTCCGGTTTGAATGGGATTGCGTTTCCTTCGGTGCAGAGTGTGTACCATCGTTCCAGCACGGGTACGGAATGCTTGGACAGGTTGTGGATGCGTTTTGCATAGCAGTTGTACACTCTTCGTATGTCCGCGTCCCGCGAATGGTCGAGCAGCATGTAGGATATTCGGTTCATCACCTCGATTCGCTCCAGGGCTTCGGGGATGGTGATGCCCTCCCAGAGTCCGTCCGGTGTGAGGGAGGTCACCCATTCATCGGCCGTTTGGGTGAGATAGGTGTACCATTCGTCATCCCGTTCGGCGTGCGACAGGTAGAAGTAGCAGGTCAGGCAACGGCACAGTGCCGTCCGCACCATCCCGTTGTTTTGTGCCGTTGCGAAGCTTCCTTCCACGGCCCGTTCTGCAGCCTCATACCAGCGTTCCATCCGGCGGAAGTCCACGATGAGCGAGTCCTTTCCCATGCGGTCGTATGCTGCGCACAGGCGGCGCAGGGTGGGGAGTGGGGTAAACATATTGAATATTTGTATCTTTATATCGTTATATCAGTTTGATATACTCCGGTTCCACTTCCACGGCTGCAGCCAGGAGCATGGGTATTTCCACGAGCAGCCTTTTGTGTTTTGATCCCCGGACGGTGACCAGTGTCCCCGTGTATCCGTCCAGTGGCCCTCCAATGATTCGTATTTTTCTGTCACGCATGTCCGGTGTGATTTCTTCCGGGGTATAATACCTGGGCGACTGTGTACTTTCCACCGCCCGTATGAACCTCTCCATCTCGCGGTCCCTGACCGTCATGGGTTCCCTCCAGGTGTTCCTCAGGTACCGGTATTGGAAAGTCCGTATTCTCTCCACCAGGGGGTCAATCACTTCCCTTGTGTCGTACACGAATATCAGGTCCTGTATATAGGGCACCAGTCTGGGCTGCCGTTTTCCGTTTGCAGTGGCCATCAGCCAGACCATCGGCGTGAAGTGCCGGATGTTTTTTTCCCTCAGCATTTCTCGTGCCGGCAGTTTGGCATTGCTCCGGCTCAGGTCCCGCATCACGAACCATTGCCTGTGGCCTGTTCCCGCCCGGTTGTCGGCCGGAATCTTTATGCCCGTTGTGGCTTCCATTTTTCGTTTCAAGACAATTTTATCAATCCTGCAGACGGTTGTAATCTGCAGATAACCAAACGGTTATTTCGGGCTCCTGAAAAAGCTCCGGCATCAGCCCGACCGGTATTTCCCGTTGTGCGACGGTCATGTGTACAACTATTGTTACCGTACATCTCTTCGTAGGAGATGTACGATTTGTTATAACCGTATGGAAATCAGATAGTAGAAAGGGGAAAGGCGGAAGGGAATGCTAAACAAGACCAACAATGCTAAACAAAAAAATAAACAGAATCTAATTTTTAAATGTCCTGGAAGTTGCTCTAATCAATATTTTGCCTAACTTTGCACCGCGGTACATCTCCTACGAAGAGATATACCTATTCGTACAACACAAAGCCTCCATGAAGCAGTGTATGGATGGCGGTTCTGAACCACCAGTTTTCTCATCTTGTTTTTCTTTTTGTCTACGGTATAGTAAGGGTGCGTCTGGCACGCAAGGAAGCATCGGCTTGCACCTTGCAGGCGGTACACACCACTCTAATCCCGTTCTTGAAATGGAAATTCCCAAAGGCGAGGGCCAGAAACACAGTCGGGCACCCTGACAGCAGCAGGATGCCCGAACAAATAATAGTGTGGAATTGGGAAAGCGCTTATTTCCTCATAAATTCGCTCTTTTTCCGGAAAGCGCAACAGAGTTTCCAGCGCAGGGACTGCAGGGGTTGAAGCAGGTCGAAGACGGGAAGTGTGAAGTAATAGCGCCGTTCTTCGCCCAAAGCCCGTGCATTATGGTTGATGACATACAGCTGGAGAGCCAGGCGGAGGAAGAATGCAGCCAAAGCCACGGCTGCCATCAGCCATTGCTGCAGGAGGATGCCCATGACAAGAGCCGTCAGCCATGACAGATGGAACAGCAGGCGGGTCAGCGTCTCCAGACCGGCGGCATATCGTTGGGTACCTTTGTAAAAACGGGCTGTAGAGGCATAGCCTATTTTCTCTTCCCGCCAGTCTTTGGCACGGGCGCAGGGTGTGCGGCGCACCACCGAGGCGGTGTCAATCTCTACGCGTGTATTTTCGCCCATAGCCACTTGGTTGATGAAAAGGTCGTCGTCGCCGCGCACCAGGTTGAGGTATTCTGAAAAACCTTTGTTTTGATAAAACAGTTCCTTGCGGTAGGCCAGGTTGCCGCCCAATCCCATGTAAGGGTGCCCGCCGAGGGCGAAACCCAGATAGCGGATGGCTTGGAACAGATTATCGTAGGCAATACGTTTGTGCAGCCATCCTTTTCCCCTGGCATAGCCGACGTGTCCCAGCACTATTTGAGTGGAGGGGGTGAAGTTACGTGCCAGCAGGCGGAGCCATTGGTTGCTTTCAGGGTGGCAGTCGGGTTCGGTCATCACCAGCCAGTCGTATTTGGCAGCCCGTATGCCCAGAGTAAGTCCCAGCTTCTTGTGGCTGATGTATCGGGATGAATTAGGCACGAAGCTGTGGTAGAGGTGGGGATACGATTCGCGGAGTTGGGTCAGATAGTCGGCTGTGCCGTCATCGGTTCCGTCTGTAATGACAATGACTTCGAAGCGCGGATAGTCTTGTGACAAGATGGAGGTCAGGTTGGCACGGAGATATTCGCAAGCTTCGCGGGCGTATATGACAACAGACAGTGGAGGGTATTCCGTGGCAAAAGATATGTCACCTTGCCTTGCGGCTTTGGCATGACGGGGTATACGCAGGTAGAGGCAGGCGTAATAGAGTGCCTGAATGAGCAGAAGACCACCCAGCGTGGCCAGCAGAAGTGTTTCGTTTTTGTCGAAAGTGAAAGCTTCCATAGGATGATATTATGAGTAAGAGCGCTGCAAATTTACAAAAAATCCGGAGATTGGTGCGGGTGCAGGACCATTTAGTTTCTATCAAACACAGAGATACAAAGTTCCGTGACTTTCTGTCGGAAAAATGACGGGAGGGCACAGAGTCCGCGGCTTCGCCGCATACGAGAGATGGGAAACTAACTCTGTGAACCGTGGACAAGAAAACAAAAACTCTGTGCCTCCGTGCCTCTGTGTTGTATCACTTAATTTTACACAATTCCTTAGAAATTCAAAGCGATGTTTTATGGAAGAACCGGCACTACATCAAAGCGTGTTCCCGTAAAATGCCGTTCTATGTAGTGCTGCAGATAGTGCATTGTGTCATCGCGGATGGTTGTGTCTTTTATTTCCGGATAGAGGTTGTATAGCACAGTATGGAGTGGGATACCGCGTTTTTGGATGGCTTCGAAACTGAGCAGGGTGTGGTTGATGCTGCCCAATTTGCCCGAAGTGACAAAGATGAGAGGGGCATGCCGTGAAGCGATGTAGTCGATGGTGAGGAGTTCGTCGGTGAGGGGAACCATCAGTCCACCGGCACATTCTACAAGTACCGTATCATACCGTCGTGCCAGTTCATCGGTGGCCAGTCCTATCTTTTCGAGGTCTATGGGACGTTGGTCGATGCGTGCAGCCAGGTGTGGCGAGCAGGGATAAGAGTAGATTTCCGGGGCAGTGAGCCCTTCTTTGTCTTCCGGCAGTAGACCGGTACCCGTCAGTTTTCGGTGCAGGTCTATGTCTTCGGAGTGACCGGTGTTGCCAGTCTGTACGAGTTTCTGGGTGATGACGCGCAAGCCTGCCCGCTGAAGTTGTTGGGCCAGCCAGCCTGTGCAATAGGTCTTTCCGGCATCGGTATCAATGCCGCTGATGTAGAAAATGTTGTTGCTCATAGTCTTTTATTGTTTATGAAGAATGTTCGACTTTCCGGGTTACTATATAAATAGGGTGATAAGTGAGCGGAACCTTTCCGTCGTCTTGTGCAAAAAGCCGGATGTAATTGTCGGTGAAGTGCTGGAGGCGGGTACGGGTCCAGATACGCTTCTCGGTGCCGGTCACTCCCGTTTGCTTCAAATGACGGAGTACGTCTGCCGGCGTGGGGAAGGTAAGCGTGGCTATTTCTTCCGAAGCATGGAGCAACTTGAGGTCCGGAGGAAACATCGCAGCCAGCTCATCGGGGGTGAAATAGGACAGTCCGTTGCCTGTGAGTGCCCGTATTTCTTGCAGGTTGGATGGTCCGAAGGTGCTGAAGGCCAGTATGCCGGCCGGTGGCAGGGCTTCGGAGCACCGGACAAAGAACTGACGGGGCGAGGTGAACCATTGCAATGTCGAGCATGAGGTGATGACTCGTGTTCGGGGGGGCACGGGCAAAGTCTCGGCATCGCCAGGCAGGAAATGTACATCGGGCAGGCTTAAAAGGTCGTTGAGACTTTGCTGCATCTCCGTGCACAAGTCGTTGAGCCACATCTCTTGTGGGTGGAAGGCTTGTTGCAGGAGGCGTGAGTAAATGCCCGTGCCGCATCCCACCTCCAGCAAAGCACCGTCAGCCAGGTAGTCGGGGGAGGCATAATCCCGGAGCAGTCGGAGCATTTCGGCGGCAGCTTGGTGTTGTACACGTGCTTCCCGGTCGTAGGTCTTCCGTGCCCGGGCAAATCCGGCGGCTATCTGTTGTTTTTCCATACGTCTTGCAGATAATGTTGAAACATGGGTACACTATAGTGCGCATCGTCCAGTGTATGGACAGCCACTCCCTGTTTTTGCCAGGCGCGGAGTTGGTTGTCGGGTGGAATTATGCGGTCCTGTGTGCCTACTACGGCTTGTGTCCAGCTGAAAGCAGGAGCGGGCAGGGACAGACGCAGGCGAGAGATGGCACGCATCTCGTCGGCCAGTTCGTCTACGGGACGGTGGGGAGTAACGCGCAGGAAGTCGTGGAAGGCTTCGGTGTTGAGGCACATGCGTCGGCAGAATTTATGCAGGGAGGCAGGGCTCAGGTGCTCCAAGGTGCCTTGCCAGATGTCGGGATGGATGCCACACTCCGGGTCTATGGGAAAGGGGGTACCGTTCAGGGCGATGCTTTGTCCTAACTGTACATGCAGGCGGGGTACCACATAGGTGGCAGCCCATACACCCATCGACCAGCCTACCACGTCGATGCTTTCGTAGGCATCGAGAGGAGCAAAATTGGCGTCCAAGGTACGGTAGTCGTAGCAGAGCAGGAAGTCCCGTCCTCCAGGCCGGTAAGTACGGAAAGGAGTAGCATCCGAAGCCCACCCTGCAAAGAACAGGAGCAGGCGGGGATGATGTTCTTGGATGAGAAATTCGTGTTGCATCAGAATTCTATTTCTTGGAAGACAGATATTTGATTAGTTTCTCCACCTCTTCGTCCGGCAGGTCGGCTCGCAGCGAAAGACGCAGGCGGGCGGTTCCTTCGGGTACTGTAGGTGGCCGTACGGGCAGGAGGTAGAAGCCGTGTCGTTGCATTTCTTCGGCCAACTGCAGGGCTTGCGTGCTGTCTCCTACGGGCAGGGGAATGATGTGGCTACGCGAGGCAGTCTGAATGCCTTGCCTGTTGAGGGCATCGTGCACATGCCGTGTGATTTCTGCCAGACGCTGCCGTCTTCCTTGCATTTCCGACAGGTGACGGACAATGTAGAGGCTCCATGCGGCTACCAGCGGGGGCAGGGCAGTGGTGAAGATAAAGGGGCGCATGTGGTTTACTAAGTGGTTGCGTAGGGTCTGGTTGCATGCTACGAAGGCTCCGGCCGAGGCAGCTGCTTTGCCCAGTGTGCCCACCAGCAGGTCTATGTCAGGAAGTACCCCTGCTTCTTCGGCGCATCCCAGTCCTTTCGGACCGCGCACCCCGAAGGCGTGTGCTTCGTCCACGTAAAGCAGGACATGGGGATACTGCCGTTTCAGTTGGACGATGTCGCGGAGTGGAGCTTCATCGCCATCCATGCTGAAAATGCTCTCGGTGACGATTATGATGCGGCGGTAGTTGGCAGCATTACTTTGGAGGAGGCGCGTCAGGTGCGTCAGGTTATTGTGCTTGAAGCGGAACCAGTGGGCTTGGCTCAGTCGCATGCCGTCGATGAGACTGGCGTGTACCAGTTTGTCGGCCAGGATGAGGTCGCCGCGTTGGGCAAAGGCAGGTAGAATGCCGGTGTTGGCATCGTAGCCGCTGTTGAACACGAGGGCTGACTGGGTGCCGTAGAGGCGTGCCAGAGCCACTTCAAGTTCATCGAACACGGGATGGTTGCCGGTGAGCAGCCGCGAAGAGGAACTGGAGGGTATGAGGTATTCGGGAGGCGCATTGTGGAGAAATTCGGCGTAGAGCGCATGGTCGGCAGCCAACCCCAGATAGTCGTTGGATGAGAGGTTGAGCATGCATTCGCCCTGTTTCAGTAAGTAGCGTCCTTCCTGTACCGCATGTGCGAGGGAACGGTAATTGCCCGCTATTTTTAGTTCCTCCAGGTTGGCTTGCAGGTCGTTTATCAGTTTATCCATATTAGATGCCTTTTACTACTTTGATAAGTCCTTGTGTCAGTTTAGATAATTCTTCGGGTTGAATGACATAAGGCGGCATGACGTAGACCAGCCGTCCGAAGGGGCGCACCCAGATGCCTTCGTCTACAAAGCGGCGTTGCATGCGGGCCATGTCCACAGGCTGTTTCAGTTCGATGACACCGATGGCACCCAACACCCGGACATCGCTTACTTGCGGCAGGGCGCGGGCCGGTTCCAGTTCTTCTTTGAGCTGGCGTTCGATGCGGAACACCTTGCCCTGCCAGTCGTATTCCCGTGAGGTAAGCAGACGGATGGAGGCACATGCCACGGCGCATGCCAACGGGTTTCCCATGAATGTGGGGCCGTGCATGAACACCCCCGGTGTCTGTGCCGAGAGCATGTCTGCCACTTCGTTGGTGGCCAGCACGGCAGCCATGGTCATATAGCCTCCTGTCAGTGCCTTGCCGATGCACATGATGTCCGGCTCCACTCCGGCATATTCCCAGGCAAAGAGCCTTCCGGTACGTCCGAAGCCAGTTGCAATTTCATCGAAAATGAGCAGAATTCCGTATTCCTGGCAAAGTCTGGCAGCTTCCACCAAGTATTGCGGATGGTAGAACCACATGCCGCCTGCGCCCTGCACGATGGGTTCCAGAATGAGGGCGGCTAATGTATCGGCATGTTCTTCGATAAGGAAGCGCAGGGGGATAATGTCTTCTTCATCCCAAATTTCGTCAAAACGTGAGCGGGGTTGTGGGGCGAAGAAGCGTTTGGGCAGGGCGGGGCCAAACAGTGAGTGCATGCCTGTGACGGGGTCGCATACCGACATGGCATTCCAGGTATCTCCATGATACCCGCTGCGGATGGTTACAAAGTTCTGTTTCTGTGCCAGATGTTCCAGTCCGGGGTGGGAGCGGCTCTTGGCATACCAATATTGCACGGCCATCTTCATAGCCACCTCCACCGAGACAGACCCCGAATCGGCATAAAATATCTTCTGAAGTCTGGGCGGTACCAGAGGCAGGAGCAGTTGTGCCAGCTCGATGGCGGGTTCGTGTGTCAGACCGCCGAACATTACGTGCGACATCTGCTCCAGTTGTTCATGGGCTGCCTGGTTCAGTTCGGGGCGGTTATATCCGTGTATGGCGCACCACCACGACGACATGCCGTCTACAAGTTGTTGTCCTGTTGAAAGCGTGAGGGTTGTTCCCCGTGCGCTTGCCACTTTATATACAGGCAATGGGCGCGAAGTAGAAGTGTAGGGATGCCACAGGTGCAGGGTGTCTGCCATCGTGTCGTCCGTCTCATAACCGGCTTCTTGGGCCAGCCGGTGGTCTTCGGTAGAAGTGGAGCCGGTAGTTGTGAGCAGGTCGCCTGTAATGGCTGCATTGATACCGATGTACATGGCTCGGCGCTGCACGTCTTTGGAGAAGCGTTTTCGTCCTCCGGCAAATCGCAGGGCTGCGCGAGGCAGGATGAACCGGAAGATAGCCACAGATGTCAGCAGTTCTTCATCGTCCAGGAGAGGTTGATGTTCCAGGGGGGTGCCGGGAATAGGAGCCAGTACGTTGAGGGGGACGGAAGTGATGTCCAACTCTCGCAGTTTGAATGCCAGTTCTATGCGCTGCTCCATGGTTTCGCCCATGCCGATGATGCCTCCGCTGCATACTTCCAGTCCGGCGCGTCGGGCAGCCTGCAAAGTGGCAATTTTGTCATCCTGGGTGTGTGTGGAGCAAAGTGAGGGGAAAAAAGAAGGTGCTGTCTCCAGGTTGCAATGGTAGCGCGTGATGCCGGCATCGGCCAGTTGGCGCATGCCTTCTTCGTCTACCAGGCCCAGCGAAGCGCAGAGTCGGATGGAAGTATAGTGGCGCAGGTAGCGGGCCGTGTCGCAAATGCGCTTCAGCAGTTGTCGGGAGGGGCGTCGTCCGCTGATAACGAGCGAGAACCGTCCAATGCCCTGCAACTCATGCTGGTATGCCTGATTCAGGCAATCGTCCGGGTGTGCCAAGTCATAAATTTCTGCGTCCGTCTGGTAGTGGACCGACTGGGCACACCACTTGCAATCTTCCGGGCAACGGCCGGAACGTGCGTTGATAATGGAACAGAAGTCTACGCGCCGGTCGGCCAGACGGAAGGTTATCTCGTGGGCGGCTTCGTACAGGGCTTCTTTATCAGGCTGTCCGGCCAGAAACCGGGCCTCCGTCGGGGTGATGTTCCCGCCCCGGAGGACTTTCTCTTTCAAGTCTTGTATTTTCATAAGGGTCTTCTTTAAAATCAGAGGGTTCATGTTCGGTAATGAAGGCGACCGTGCCCGTATTCACCTGCTTGCAGAGCGCGCGGTCGGCAACGTCATGATGCAGATGTCCGATGGTGACACACCGCCCCATGCTGGCAAAGGCGGCATATCGCCCACGGTTCCAGCATCGGAAACGCAGGGCAGGGCGGTTGATAGATTGCATGGTCTGCTTCATTTTCCGGATTCTTATTGTTTAATGCGGATGCAAACTTACTCATTTTTTCGGTGATTCTGGTGTCTTGCGGATAATTTTGTGCATTTGCGGGTGGCGGTTTGTGGCCGATATATAAGAGGTCTGCTCCGCAGCGCTTAGAAGTTTGCTTCGCAACGCTTAGAAGTTTGCTTCGCAACGCTTAGAAGTCTGCTCCGAAAGGCTTTGCAGCAACCAGCCTGGCAGGTGCCTGTGTTTCAACGGGGTTCCTGCATGAGATTCAGTGAGGCGTGGATAGTGCCGGACAGGACTTCTGCCGCTTTTTTTCACACAAATCTTTCTTACTTGATTTGCTTTCGGCTGAAAATTCGTAATTTTGCGCCCTTGTAATCGGAAGCTAAAAACATTAAAAGAACAGAATAAAAATGGCAGTAGAATTAAAGAACCTTACCAAACGGAGCGAGAACTATTCGCAATGGTACAACGAACTGGTGGTGAAGTCCGACCTGGCCGAACAGTCTGCCGTGCGCGGATGTATGGTCATCAAGCCTTACGGATACGCCATCTGGGAAAAAATGCAGCGTCAGCTGGACGATATGTTTAAGGAAACAGGTCATGTCAATGCCTATTTCCCCTTGCTCATCCCCAAGTCTTTCCTCAGCCGCGAGGCCGAACATGTAGAAGGATTTGCCAAGGAATGTGCCGTGGTGACTCACTATCGCCTGAAGAATGACCCCAACGGAGGAGGCGTAGTGGTTGATCCCGAGGCCAAGCTGGAGGAAGAACTTATCATCCGACCCACTTCGGAAACCATTATCTGGAATACTTATAAGAACTGGATTAATTCCTATCGCGACCTGCCTATCCTGGTCAACCAGTGGGCCAATGTGTTCCGTTGGGAGATGCGTACCCGCCTCTTCCTGCGCACAGCCGAGTTCTTGTGGCAGGAAGGCCACACTGCCCATGCCACCCGTGAGGAGGCCGAGGCCGAGGCTGTGAAGATGCTGAACGTCTATGGTGACTTTGCCGAGAAATACATGGCTGTGCCTGTCATTAAAGGCGTTAAATCGGCCAACGAACGTTTTGCCGGTGCCCTCAATACCTATACTATCGAGGCCATGATGCAGGACGGCAAGGCATTGCAGAGCGGCACTTCTCATTTCTTGGGGCAGAACTTTGCCAAGGCTTTCAATGTGCAGTTTGTCAACAAGGACAACCAGTTGGAATATGTATGGGCTACTTCGTGGGGAGTATCTACCCGCCTGATGGGAGCGCTCATCATGACGCATTCGGATGACAACGGACTTGTATTGCCTCCGCATCTGGCTCCTATCCAGGTGGTGATTGTTCCTATTTATAAGAGTCAGGAGCAGCTGCACCAGATAGACGAGAAAGTGGCAGGAATCGTAGCTTGTCTGAAAGATTTGGGCATCAGCGTGAAGTATGATAATGCCGACAACAAGCGCCCGGGATTCAAGTTTGCCGATTACGAGGTGAAGGGCGTGCCCGTGCGCCTTGTCATGGGAGGACGCGATTTGGAGAACAACACCATCGAGGTGATGCGTCGCGACACGCTGGAGAAAGAAACCCGTACGTGTGACGGCATCGGGCAATATGTGAAAGATTTGCTCGAAGACATCCAGACCAATATCTATCAGAAGGCACTGGCTTACCGCAATGCACGCATCACTACAGCCGATACCTACGACGAGTTCAAGGAGAAGATAGAGGAAGGCGGCTTTATTCTGGCTCACTGGGACGGTACTACCGAAACAGAACTCCGCATCAAAGAAGAGACCAAGGCTACTATCCGTTGTATCCCGTTCGATTCTTTCGTGCCAGGCGACAAAGAGCCGGGCAAGTGTATGGTGACAGGAAAGCCTTCGGAGCGGCGCGTCATTTTCGCACGTTCTTATTGATTCTGATTCCAAGGTTATTAGCATTGGGTGTGTCTCCGATAGGTTTTATTACCTTGCGTGGGGGCACACCCTTAGCTTTTAGTTCTTCACTTCTTCGTAACTCTCATGTCACACCGTTGCAACATCCCCTTCCTATCTTTGCAGTGCAAAACCAATGAAGGAGGACACTATTATGAAACTGAACCAAAACGAATGCACGGTGGAAGCCGCTACAGGCGGAGGATTCTTCGCTTACTACAAAGACAATCTTTTGTGTAGTGCTTATGGGGAAACACCCGATGAAGCCTTCGAAAATTTGGAACGGGTCATCGATGATTTCATCAGTGACATGTACATGGTAGAGGAGTATGTTTAATCTCATGACATACAAGTCGCTGTGGAAGTAAGGAACTTCTTACGTAATATTCCATAAATTCTCTTCGGAACCGTGCCCGCGTGATGCAGGTACGGTCTGTTTTGTATAGTTTCTTCCCTAAAAATAAATGTTTTGTGTGATGCGTGGATTGAAATATAAATGCTAAATTCGCGCAGAATAAAGCGGTTGTTGGATACAAGCTTGAAGATACGCTGAAGAACTCTCCATGCCTCAGCGCGTCAATAGACTGATATTTAATATTTAACAGATATATCAATGGCTAAGACTATCAGCAAAAAAGGTCAGCCCGAGACCTATATCGACCGGGACCTTAGTTGGATGTATTTTAACCGGCGCATCCTTCAGGAAGCAACCAAAACGCAGATTCCGCTGTTGGAGCGTCTCAGTTTTCTGGGCATCTATTCGAACAATCTGGATGAATTCTTCCGGGTGCGTATGGCTACACTGAGCCGCATAGCCGAGTGCGATGACAAGAGCGTACGCCGGGAGAGTGAACGTGCTTCCCAGCTCATCAAGCAAATCACTCGCCTGAACAACCGGTATGCCAAGGAATACGAACAGGCTATCCGCGATGTTACTCAGGCCTTGCGCGAAGAAAACATCTTCTTGCTGAAAGATGATGAACTGAGTGAAGACCAACAGGCTTTTGTACGCCAGTTCTTTCGTCAGAAGTTGAGTGGGTTTGTCAATCCCGTGTGGCTCTCTGCCGTGCGAGAGCTTACCGAGGCTGCCGACGACAACATCTTCCTGGCCGTAAAGCTCCATACCGATGCACGCAAAGCTGCCGACTATGCCCTCATCGAACTTCCCGTGGCTGTATGCGGACGATTTATACATTTGCCCGACAAGGAGGGGAAGAGCTATCTGATGTATCTGGACGATGTAATCCGCTTCTGCCTTCCCATGATATTCAGTGGCATGGATTTCGTAGCCTATGAAGCTTACGCCTTCAAGTTTACCAAAGATGCCGAGATGGAGATAGACAATGACCTGCGCAATGGTATGCTGCAAAAAATTTCCAAGGGAGTAAAGAGCCGCCGCAAGGGCGATGCCCTACGTGTCATTTACGATGCTGGTATGCCTAAGGATTTGCTGAAGCGGGTGATGAACAAACTGAATCTGGATAAACTGGATACGGTGTTGGCTGGAGGTAGGTATCATAACCACAAAGACCTTATGTCGTTTCCCGATTGTGGTCGTAAGGATTTGAAATATCCGGCTTGGCCACCCCTTATCAAGCATGAACTGGACGAGAATGTCAGCCTGCTGAAGCTTATACAAGAACATGACCGATACATACATGTGCCCTACCACAGTTTTGACTATTATATCCGTGTACTTCAGGAAGCGGCTATCAGCAAGAATGTAAAGAGCATCAAAACTACCCTTTACCGTCTGGCCAAAGGTTCGAAAGTGGTCAATGCTCTTATCAATGCCGCCCGAAACGGCAAGAAGGTTACAGTAGTCATCGAACTGCTGGCACGTTTCGACGAGGCCTCCAATATCAGTTGGTCCAAGCTCATGCAGGATGCCGGTATACATGTCATCTTCGGGGTGGAGGGACTGAAGGTGCACTCTAAAATCACGCACATCGGTATGAAGACGGGAGCTGATATTGCTTGCATCAGTACGGGTAACTTCCATGAGGGGAATGCCCGCATCTATACGGACTTCATGCTGATGACTGCTGCCAAGAGCATCGTAACCGATGTAAACGCGGTGTTCAGCTTTATTGAAAAGCCTTATACGCCTGTGCGGTTCAAGGAACTGCTCGTGTCGCCCAATGAGATGAAGAAGAAGTTCCTGAAGCTGATAGATGACGAAATCAAAAACAAAAAGGCCGGGAAGCCTGCCTATATACGCATGAAGATAAACCATGTCACCGACGAGACCATGGTGAAGAAACTTTACGAGGCTTCGGCTGCGGGCGTGCCTGTCGACATGGTGTTGCGGGGCAACTGCTCGCTGGTAACGGGCATTCCGGGGGTAAGTGAGACCATCCGCATCAACGGCATCATTGACCGTTATCTGGAGCATTCGCGCATCTTTATCTTTGCAGCCGGGGGAGAGGAGAAATGCTTCATCGGTTCGGCCGACTGGATGCCGCGTAACTTGGACAACCGTGTTGAGGTAGTGACACCGGTCTATGATCCTTCCATTAAGGCAGACTTGCGCACAGTGGTGGACTATGGCTTGCGTGATACCTGCCAGGGACGCATCGTGGACGGACGGGGCGAAAATCTGCCGTGGACTACAGGTGAGGAACAACCGTTCCGTTCGCAGGAAGAACTCTACAAGCATTATTGCAGGTTGGAGAAGGACACACAGCAAGACCTGCATTAACCTCTCACTTCCTCCTGTCATCTGTCGGGGGCATTTTTACCTCTGGCAGGAGGAGTGGTTCTTCCCATAACCGGAGATGCCATTCTTGTTATTGGACTATCGCGGTTATGGGGAGCGGAAATACCAGTTAGGGGTTTTTGTTAGGGTACGACTAAAGAATAACCATTTATATGATATGAAGAGAATAATATGAGTAAGAAGTGTTATGCCGCCATCGACATCGGTTCGAATGCAGCGCGGCTATTGATTAAGCGGGAAGAAGAAAACGAGAATCTGGTGAGCCGCAAGCTGGCCAAGGTATTGCTGTTGCGTGTCCCCCTGCGTTTGGGTTTCGACGTCTTTGCCTTGGGTAAGTTGTCTGACGAACGCATCATCAAGATGCGCCGCCTCATGAAAGCCTATCGCCAGCTGATGAAAATCTATGAGGTGACCGACTACCGGGCATGTGCCACTTCGGCCATGCGCGATGCCAAAAACGGCAAGGCTGTCATCAACAAAATCTTGCGTGAGACGGGCATTCACATTGAAATCATCGACGGCCAGGAAGAGGCCCGCATGATATACAACAATCATGTAGAATGTTTGGAGGACCGTACGGGTAATTTCATTTATGTAGACGTGGGCGGTGGAAGTACCGAGATTAACCTGATGGTTAACGGCGAACTGGTGCAGTCGCTCTCTTACAACATCGGTACGGTTCGTATTCTGAGTGGAGCCGTGAAGCCTGAAACGTGGAGCATCATGCAAGACGACCTGCGGAGGCTTACCGCCGGTTTTCAAGGCATCAACATTATTGGGTCGGGCGGCAACATCAACAAACTCTACCGCATGGCTGCAGACAAAGACAAGAAGACGCAGCGTTTGCCCGTCGCCTCTCTGCAAATGCTCTATGACCAACTCAAGCCCCTTACCCCCGAACAGCGTATGAAAGACTTTTCGCTGAAGGAAGACCGGGCGGATGTCATTGTGCCCGCAGCCGAGATTTTCCTGACCATTGCCAAGATCGTTCATGCCGAATACGTTCACGTGCCGGTTATCGGTTTGGCTGACGGCATTATAGACGCCCTTTACCTGCGCGATCAGGAAAAGAAGAAATAGCATTGTGCCTTTCCGTGTGAAACGGGACGGAGGCAGGCTGGAAATTGACATACGTCAAGGCCTGTTTCCGCCCCGTTTTTTACTTTTGCACGCTCAAACAAACTACTGGTAAATTAACCGTTCGCGAATTATGAAGAAGAGTCTTATAGCATTGGCATTCGGCACCTTAGCCCTGGGCATTGCCGAATTTGCCATGATGGGCATACTGCCCAGTGTGGCTTCCGATTTAGGTATCAGCATTTCCACTGCAGGTCATTTCATCTCGGCTTACGCTTTGGGCGTATGTGGGGGTGCTCCTATTCTGTTATGGGCGCGCAAGTATTCTTTGAAGCATATTCTGATAGGTTTGGTGGTCCTGATGGCAGCAGGTAATCTTTGTGCCGCTTTCTCTTCCGGCTACTGGATGCTTCTGTTGTCCCGGTTTGTCTCCGGTCTTCCTCACGGAGCTTATTTTGGAGTGGCCTCCATTGTAGCCGGGAAGCTGGCCGATGAGGGGCGTGGTTCAGAAGCCGTTTCCATCATGATTGCCGGCATGACGGTAGCCAACTTGTTTGGCGTACCCTTGGGCACTTCGTTCAGTCACCTCATCTCGTGGCGTGTAACCTTTCTTTTGGTTGGCTGTTGGGGGATTATCGTGCTTTATTACATCTGGCGTTGGATTCCCCATGTAGAAGCCTTGCAGGATACCGGTTTCAAAGGCCAGTTCCGTTTCCTGAAGAAACCTGCTCCCTGGCTCATCTTGGGAGCAACGGCCTTGGGCAACGGGGGAGTGTTTTGTTGGTACAGTTACATTACGCCCCTGCTCACCCAGGTTTCCGGATTCAGTGCCGAAAGCGTTACTCCGCTCATGGTGCTGGCTGGCTTTGGTATGGTGGTTGGCAATCTTGTCAGTGGCCGCCTGTCCGACCGCTACACACCGGGGCGTGTAGGTACGGTTGTGTTGGGCATCCTCAGTATCAGCCTCGTGCTTGTCTTCTTTCTCTCTTCCAATCCCTGGTGTTCGGCCTTGCTGATGGCTTTATGCACTGCCGGCCTTTTTGCCGTGTCCGGTCCGGAGCAGGTGCTTATTATCCGTGTGGCTCCTGGTGGAGAAATGCTGGGCGGTGCCGCCGTGCAGATAGCCTTCAATCTGGGCAACGCTGTGGGAGCCTACGTGGGTGGGTTGGCAGTGACGGGCGGATACCGTTATCCGGCTCTGGCAGGTGTGCCTTTTGTGTGTGTCGGTTTTCTCCTGTTTCTGGTCTTTTACAAGAAATATCAGAAGAATTATTGAAGTTTCTCATTTTTTTCCGTATGTTTGTCCTCGCTTATTCCTTCTGTATCTTTGAGATGAGACGGAATAAGCGGGGACTTTTATGTAAAACTGAATTAAAACAAAAAGATTTATGAAGACATTGAATGCTTGGCGGATGCTTTGGGTGTGTATATTTGTTTTTACGCTTTCATCCTGTGGCGATGATGTGTACTACACGCTTGAGAATAATGATAATGACTTGTGCAACAAGCTTTGGATTACAAACTATACAACGGATGAAGGGCTGACGGGTACCTACCAGCTTCGCTTCTATAGCGGAGGCAAGGGCCAGGAAGTAGTGATTCTGCCCGTTACGGGAGGTACCAATACCACGGATAAAGAGATTACCTGGCGTTGGACGGATGAGAGCAAGGAGTGTTTGCAGTGGGTTTATACCGACGGGACAGTGCGTTATATGGACAATGTATGGGTGCGGCAGCATTATTTGTCCGGCGAGTTAGATGGCGAGCAACTGACGTTTGTGGAAGCTAATTACCAACATTGATAAACGGAGAAGCTTTATGAGGAGAACATCGTTCTTGCAATGCTTTCGAATCTTGTCTGTATGTGCTCTTCTTCTGTCGTTCACCTCATGCGAACAAGACGAAGACGTAGTGTTCGGCCGCCTGGTGCGCTATACCTGGGTAGGCGATTTGGGATTCTCCGATCCTTGGGGAGAACCATTGGAAAGCGGTCTTTATTTTGACAGCGACGGCTTTGGGCAGGATGAGCAGTGTTATTACGGAAGCGGTCGGGTAGCTGCGGTAGAGCGTTTCCGTTGGATGTTGCAGGGCAATACGCTTTCTTTGGATTATGGCAACCAGTATCCTTTGATTGAGATTTCCCACCTTTATGTGGGAATGGATGAGCTTACGGGAGATTTGTTTGTAGGCGGGCGTTTTGTCGGTTCTGTAATTCTGTACCGGTATTGAGGAGTGAATTCCGGCCATTTTTTTCATGCTTCTCCAGTTGTGGGGAAGGCAGCTCCGCAGAACTGTGTGGGATAGCGTAATTTCCTGAAAGCTGTTTTTAAGCGGGTGCTGAGCTATAAGAAGCCTGCTTCTAAGCGATAAAAGGCATAGGCCTTATATATAAGAACCAATCCGCTGTGGGTCAGCGGGATGAAAGGCAATTCATTTCATTGTCCATTTACAGACATCGGGTATGTCTGCATACAGAGCCACGGAGGTACAGGTTACCCTTCCATGAACGGATGTAAAACCTGTGTCTCCGTGGCTCTGTGTCTGTTGGGGGCGTGTCTGTCTGGCAGAAGCAGATTGCTCCGACAGACAGTTTTATTTTGTAATATCAAACAGGTAAGTTATTTTTGCTGTAATGGTTCCGTGGGCAGAGCGGGCAAAGTAGTCTTTCTTGGTGCTGCTGAAGAAGTCGGACAAGCCGAAGTAATACCGGCCTTCCACCAGAAAATTTCCGGCTTTGGTACGTAGTTCCACCCCCAGTCCTCCTGCAATGCCATAGTCAAACTCATTATCAATGGGTTTGCCGTGTTGTTCGGTGTCAGCGTATGGGTTGTTTTCCAACATGCCGTCCATATCGCCCGACTGTTTTTCGCTGTCGGAGATAAGGAAACCTATCTGAGGACCGATGTTGATGAAGAACTGCATTCCCCGGTCTTTTCCAAAGGCGAGGTGGGCCAGGAAAGGAATCTCTACATAGTTCATCGTGCGTGTATAATGAACGTCCGGGTAGTATTCGTAAAATTCATCCCATCCGCGTTGCGAGAAGTTTACTTCGACTTGGGCGCCGCATATCATGCTGAAATATTTTTCGCAGATGTAGCGTGCCGTGAACCCGCCGTTTATACCCAGCAGATTCTTTTGCTCTATGGTGGGAGAGAAACTTACCCTGTTCAGGTTGATACCGCCGTTCACTCCCAAGGCAAGGTTATAACGTTGTTCCCCTACCTGTGCCCCGGCACGGGAGAGGCACAGGAAAAAGAAAGCGAGAGCGGTAAATAAGAATTTTGTTTTCATCTGTATCCGGATAATTATTGGGATGAATTAGTCGAAATCGAGTTTGAGGAGTTCGAAACTCTTAGTAAAGTGTACAAAGAATACTTTGCGGTTGATGAATCCTCCCCAGTTATTGACGCGCTGGAATTTGAATCCCGTCTGTATGGGGATGAGGTCCAGCTGCTGAATATCTTTTTCAAACTCCGAACCGTAGTTAGAGAGACCTTTCAGGAAGAAATAGCCCGTATCGAAGCCTAACATGCCAAACTTGGGGTAACGCTCGTCCATATCCTTTCCATACCATTTCTGGTAGCTCTTGGTGAAGTGTACGGCGGCTGGCAACAAGTTGTTGGTATAGAACGATGAATAGAAATAAGTGTCCAGTTCGAAGAAAGCGTCCAAGTGGTCCTTGGTATAAGTCTGCCATTCGGGATAGCCGAAGAGGTGAATGCTCTGTTCGGGCACCTCGCGTACCAGAATGGTGAGCTTGGGCAGCAGGTTGATGAGAGTAACATTTGTGCCCGAGGTGGGTATGAACACGTTCTCACGCCCGGCAGCCAGTACAGACTTGAGCGCTTCGGTTGTGGCATCTTCCTTCAGGCTCGATGTGGTAATGCCTTTGCGGCGCAATTCCTCTTTCAATCCTTTGATGAACTCAGCCTTGTCGCGTGTGCCCTGGCTGGCTTCGATGAAGATGACATTGGCACCGGCGAATTGGCGGAGGAAGTGGTCGTAAACTTCGGAGTAGAGGTAGGATTGGGGAGTGTTGATTTGATATACATTAGGGTTGCGGAACACCGTATTATCCTTGGAGGTGAAAGGGATGACCAGCCGGATGTCGTTTTTCTGCGCAAAGTCTGCCAAGGGCTGAATGTGCGACTGGTAGAGCGGTCCGAAGATGATGTCCATCTGTTTCATCTCAGGTTTGGAGAGCAGTGTAGAGAGCGACGCACTTTCGTTTCCGGAGTTATACGTATAAAGGTCGATAGACGTACCGGTGCGCTTCAAGCTGTCTACAGCCATTAGAAAGCCTTCATAATATTCTATCATGCGTGCCGCTTCGCTTTGAACCACATCGTAGAAGGGCAGTACGATTGCTGCTTTTATGGATTTGAATCGTCGGGCCTTCTCTGTGTTGGCCTGAAACAGTTCGGCATCGGTGGGGATGCGGGCAGGCTCTTGCGTAGGAGTTTGTTCGGTTTGTTTTTGAGGGTAGGGGATGCAGAGCCAACTGCCCCGGTCCAACTTCTCTTTATCTTTGATTTCAGGATTGGCTGCGATGAGTTGCTCTTCCGTGATGCCGTATTTGCGACTGATGCTAAACACGGTTTCGCGGCGTTTCACCTTGTGCATGTCGCGGCAGGGCGATTCTGCTGGGTTTTGTACATTTTGCTGGGGAGCACTCTTCTTGTCTTCGGTTGCCAGGTTCTTGTCGGCCACGGGGATGCAGATGACCTGTCCTGGGCGGAAGTTTTGGGCACTCAAGCCAGGGTTGGCGTCGCAAATGGCTTTAGCCGTGGTATGGTAGCGGCGGGTCAGTGAGTAGAGCGTTTCCCCTTCGACAATGGTGTGGAAAGTAGGAGCCAGCGTATTGTCTGTGCTTTGGGGGATGCGCAGGGTTTGTCCGGCGTATATTCTTTCGTCAGTGCCGGGATTCAGGCGTACAATGTCTGCCTGGCTGATGCCATACATACTGGCTATGGAGTAGAGACTCTGTCCTTTTTCGATGGTATGCAGGAAAAAAGTTACGTTTTCCTGTGCGTAGGCTTGCATGATACATGAACCTGCCATCAGGAGGGTGCAGATAAGTCGGCTAATCTTTTTCATTCCTTTATTCTTAATGTTTCCTTATATATGGTTTTACGGGCATCGGTTTTTAGGCTTATGCTTTTCCCAATTAGCGGCAAAGGTAAGAATAATGTGTCATTCCTGCCAACGTATTTCGTTAAGAAATAATATTCTGCTTTTTTAGGCTTAAAAAACTGAAGAGGGAAGATGGAAATTCGGGGGGAAAGACGTATTTTTGCAGGGATAATGGGATTTTAGCTCATGACTGGCACAAATTGTACGGATGGCCATTGCCCGGCTTTATGCAAATTCATTGATACAATATTGTGTTTTCTGCACTCAACCCGATAATTTATCTTTCATGCAAGAAGAACAAGAATACATAAACGTTTATGGTGCCCGCGTGCACAACCTGAAGAATATCGACGTATCAATCCCCCGTGATAGCCTGACGGTCGTTACCGGCTTGAGCGGCAGCGGCAAGTCGTCGTTGGCTTTCGATACCTTGTTTGCCGAAGGGCAGCGCCGGTACATTGAAACCTTTTCGGCTTATGCACGGAATTTCCTGGGCAATCTGGAACGCCCCGATGTGGATAAAATTACGGGATTAAGCCCGGTCATTTCCATCGAACAGAAGACTACCAACAAAAATCCGCGTTCTACCGTGGGGACCACTACCGAAATCTACGACTTCCTCCGCCTGCTTTATGCCCGCGCCGGTGAGGCTTATTCTTACCTCTCTGGCGAGAAGATGGTGAAGTACACGGAGGAACAGATTATCGACCTTATTCTGCACGAATACAAAGACAAACGGATTTTTCTTCTTGCTCCGCTGGTACGCAACCGAAAGGGGCATTATAAAGAGCTGTTTGAACAAGTGCGTAAGAAAGGGTATCTTTATGTGCGGGTGGATGGAGAGGTGCGTGAGGCTCTGCCGGGCATGAAGCTGGATCGTTACAAGAACCATGATGTAGAGGTTGTCATCGACAAACTGATTCCCCAAGACAAGGACGATACCCGCCTGAAAAACTCTGTGGCCACGGCTATGAAACAGGGAGACGGTCTGCTGATGGTGCTCGACACCATGACCAATGAAGTGCGCCATTATAGTAAGCGGCTGATGTGTCCTGTCACCGGGCTTTCCTATCGTGAACCCGCCCCGCATAATTTTTCGTTCAATTCTCCGCAGGGGGCGTGTCCTAAGTGCAAGGGGTTAGGTGTGGTGAACCTGATAGACATAGACAAAGTCATCCCCGACCGTTCGCTTTCTATTGCCGAAGGTGCCATCATTCCTTTGGGAAAGTATAAGAACAGCATGATATTCTGGCAGATAGCAGCTTTGCTGGAGAAATACGAAGCCACGCTCAAGACTCCCGTGCAGGACTTGCCCGACGAAGCAGTCGATGACGTGCTCTATGGATCGGATGAACGGCTCAAAATAAAAAGTTCGCTGGTGGGTACTTCTTCCGATTATTTTGTAGTGTTTGAAGGCGTGGTGAAATACATACAGATGCTTCAGGATAGTGATGCTTCCGCCACAGCCCGCAAATGGGCCGAGCAGTTTGCCAAGACTGATGTCTGTCCGGAGTGTCACGGTGCACGTCTGAACCGCGAGGCGCTCTCATTCCGTATACACGATAAGAATATCTATCAGCTTGCAGCCATGGATATAAGTGAGTTGTATGACTGGCTGATGCACGTGGATGAATTTCTGACTTCAAAGCAGAGACAGATAGCTGCCGAAATCTTGAAGGAAATCCGTACACGCCTGAAGTTCCTGCTGGACGTGGGATTGGATTATCTTTCGCTCAACCGGACTTCCATGAGCCTTTCCGGTGGGGAGAGCCAGCGTATCCGCCTGGCCACTCAGATTGGTTCCCAGCTGGTAAATGTGCTTTATATTCTGGATGAACCGAGCATTGGCCTGCACCAGCGTGACAACGAACGGCTTATTCACTCTCTTAAGGAATTGCGCGATATTGGCAATACGGTCATTGTGGTGGAACACGATAAAGACATGATGCTTTCTGCCGACTACATCATTGATATGGGGCCGAAAGCCGGTCGTTTGGGAGGTGAAGTGGTCTTTGCCGGTACACCCCAAGAGATGCTCCGCACACATACCCTTACCTCGCAATACCTCAACGGAGAGCTTGCCATTGAAGTGCCGCCCACACGCCGAGAAGGAAACGGTCACTCGCTTTGGCTGAGAGGAGCACGGGGCAACAACCTGAAAAACGTAGATGTGGAGTTCCCACTTGGTAAGCTGATATGCGTCACCGGTGTGTCGGGAAGCGGCAAGTCTACTCTTATCAACGAAACCTTGCAGCCTGTTCTCTCGCAGCGGTTCTACCGTTCCCTCCAGGATCCTTTGCCTTATACGTCTGTAGAAGGACTGGAGTATATCGACAAGGTGGTCAATGTCGACCAGTCTCCCTTAGGGCGTACCCCCCGTTCGAATCCTGCCACTTATACGGGTGTCTTTCAAGACATACGCGACCTGTTTGCCGGGTTGCCGGAGTCGAAGATGCGTGGCTACAGGCCGGGACGTTTCTCTTTCAATGTGAGCGGCGGGCGGTGTGAGGCGTGCCAAGGAAATGGTTACAAGACAATTGAGATGAATTTCCTGCCTGATGTCTACGTGCCTTGCGAGGTCTGTCACGGAAAACGCTATAACCGGGAGACATTGGAGGTGCGTTATAAGGGTAAGTCTATAGCCGATGTGTTGGATCTTACTATCAATTTGGCTGTGGAGTTCTTTGAGAATGTTCCTTCTATATTAAATAAGATAAAGGTGTTGCAGGACGTGGGCCTTGGATATATCAAGCTGGGGCAACCGAGCACTACATTGTCCGGCGGTGAGAGCCAGCGTGTGAAACTGGCGACCGAGCTTTCCAAACGTGATACGGGCAAGACTGTTTATATATTGGACGAGCCTACCACCGGATTGCACTTCGAAGACATACGGGTTTTGCTGAATGTGCTCAACCGGTTGGTGGACAAGGGAAACACCGTGATTGTCATCGAACATAACCTGGATGTTATCAAGATGGCTGATTATATTATTGATATGGGTCCTGAAGGAGGACGGGGGGGAGGAGAACTCCTTTCGTGTGGTACGCCCGAAGAGGTGGCTATGAGCGACAGTGGGTTTACGCCAAGGTTCCTCAGGCAGGAACTGCACGGATGACGTGTGCAACTTATAAAATACTTACGTATGAAACAGAAAATCAATAAAACCAATGTCGCCCGTCTTTTAGACAGAGATAAGGTGGCTTATGAACTGATTCCTTATGAAGTGGACGAAAACGATCTTAGTGCCGTGCATGTAGCTGCTTCGTTGGGTGAAGATATCGAATGTGTGTTTAAGACGCTGGTCTTGCATGGAGACAAGTCGGGATATTTTGTCTGTGTTATTCCTGGTGAACATGAGATTGACCTTAAATTGGCTGCCCGGGTAAGTGGTAATAAGAAGTGCGACCTCATTCACGTCAAGGAATTACTCCCACTGACCGGATATATCCGTGGAGGCTGTTCGCCTATCGGCATGAAGAAAGCTTTTCCGACCTATATCCACCGCACTTGTCTGGATTTCCCCTATATTTATGTCAGTGCCGGTGTACGCGGACTTCAGCTGAAGCTTTCTCCTCAGGACCTGATTCGTGAGTCAAATGCAGAAGTTTGCGAGTTGTTTGTTTGATAATCCTACAAAATGTTTATATTTGCACCTGATTTTGAAAACTTATTTAATTTAATTCATCTAATATCTAATTCGTATGTTTGAAGGACAACCGAAAGGTTTATATGCGTTGGCGCTGGCCAATACCGGCGAGCGCTTTGGTTACTACACGATGTTGGCTATTTTTGTATTGTTCTTGAAAGCCAATTTCGATTTGTCACCCGGTACGGCGGGTACTATTTACTCTACTTTCCTGGCATTGGTTTATTTCCTGCCGTTTATTGGTGGTATTCTGGCCGATAAGTTTGGTTATGGAAAGATGGTTACAGTGGGCATTATAGCCATGTTTGTAGGATATGTGCTTCTTTCTTTGCCTTTAGGTAACGGCATGGCAGCTTGGGTATGTATGTTTGCCGCTCTGTTTATTATCAGTGCAGGTACGGGACTTTTCAAAGGAAACCTTCAGGTTATGGTCGGCAATCTTTATGATTCGCCCGAATATGCCTCGAAACGCGATTCTGCATTTTCTATTTTCTATATGGCAATCAACATCGGCGCACTTTTTGCCCCGACGGCTGCGGTTGAGATTATGGATTATGCCCAGCACACCTGGGGGGTGAGCGTGAATGACTCTTATCATTTCGCTTTTGCCGTAGCTTGTGTGTCGCTTATTGTTTCCATGGCCATTTATTACGGTTTCCGCCGTACTTTCCGTCATGTGGAGGGTTCTACCAAGCAGGTTGAAACAAAGAATACGGTGGAACACCACGAAGAACTTTCTCCACGCGAAACCAAAGACCGCATTGTGGCTCTTTGTCTGGTGTTTGCCGTGGTTATTTTCTTCTGGATGGCTTTCCATCAGAACGGTTTGACGCTGACTTATTTTGCCGATGAATTCACTGCCAAGAGCTCATCCGGTTTGGAGAGTATGATGTTCGATGTGCTGAACCTTGTAGCAGTCATTTTCATTGTGTATTCTCTGTTCTCTCTTTTCCAGAGCAAGACGGGCAAAGCCAAACTCATTTCTGGTATTGTCATAATCCTGTCTGTGGTTTTCCTGATTTACCGTTATTCTATTCTTGAGGGAAGCATTGCTGTCAGCGCTCCTATCTTCCAGCACTTCAATCCTTTCTTTGTGGTGGCTTTGACTCCTGTTTCCATGGCTATTTTCGGTTCTTTGGCCCGCAAGGGTAAAGAGCCTTCAGCACCGCGTAAGATTGGTTTGGGTATGTTGGTTGCCGCTTGCGGATATGTAGTGATGATTGTTGCTTCCATGGGATTGCTTTCGCCCACCGAGCAGGCTGCTGCTGGCGATGCAGGTACCTTTGTTTCTCCTTCCTGGTTAGTTTCTACTTACTTGGTGCTGACCTTTGCTGAACTGTTGCTGTCGCCTATGGGCATTTCGTTTGTGTCAAAGGTTGCTCCTCCCAAGTATAAAGGTATGATGATGGGAGGCTGGTTTGTGGCCACGGCTATTGGTAACTACCTGACAGCTGTTGCAGCCTGGTTGTGGGGCGACATGCCTTTGTGGGTAGTTTGGGGTGTGCTTATGGTACTTTGCCTGTTGGCTGCCCTGTTCATTTTCTCCGTCATGAAGCGTCTGGAGAAAGTAGCCTGATTGATGTTTCGGCAGCGATGGGAAAAGGTTTATGACGCTAACCCTGCATTTGAGCGAGCTAACCCTGCATTTGAGCGAGCTAAAATGGCACTTGAGCAAGCTAACTCTGCATTTCAGAAGCGTTGAATGCCTTTTCCTGATGTGATTAAGAATTAGGGCACGCAGATGACACGGATGTGACAGGCGGCTACAGATTACAGGTGATTGTTTTGTACCTGGCTGAATCTGTTGGAATCTGTTTTAGTCTGTGTCATTTGCGTGCCAATATTTTCTAACCTTCACACCACAAATAAAGAATTCCCTTTATTGCCTTCACGCCTTCACCATCCTGCAAACAATTGCTGTACAGTAAATTGCTGTGAAAGATACTTCCTTCACGCATCTTTCACAACCTGCGTGTCCGCTGCTTAGCTCCTGGAAACGGACTGCTTAGCGCTTGGTTGTTTTCAGTGAAGAGCTTATCATTAAAGCTTGAGAACCACCCGGTCCCCCAGTCTCCTGGCCATGAGGCTCTGCACTTGTCGCAGGTCGTTGTAGCGTGTCAGTATGGCGGTACAACGGTCGTTGTCGGCCAGTACGGCGGGGTCTTGCAGAGCGCGCATGAGGTGAGTCTGTTCCTCGCTGACAATGGCGTACTTGAAGTTAATCATCAGCAAGGGCACCAATTCGTAGAGTCGCTCTTCATCGGTGACGATATGCTGGTTCTTGTAGTGGTATTTGCTCAACTGATAGCGGTCGCTCACTAATTCGGCGCTAAGCCGGCTGATAGCGGGGTCGGGATGGTTGAGGAAATAGTGTTCGGCGCAGAATCCCTCGGTGTGGATACGTTCGGCAGCTTCCTGAAGCATCCGGCGGTGAAGGGGGTTGTGGAAGGCCAGTTCGTCTTGCTGCAGGTCGGAGATAATGTATTCGGTGACAGTAACGGGCACCTCATGGCCTTCGTCATCGGGCACGTTGCACATGACGCATTCGCCATAGCGGACAACCATCTGGAGGATGAGCTGTTCGTAACGGTAGAACTCGCGGCCTTCCTTGTCTTCCTGGGGGATGAACGACTGGTAGTTGTCCACGGGGGCAGGAGCAGGGACATCTTCTTCGGCAGGAGGATGCGGAACATCGGTGGGCGCGGTTTCTCCTTCCTGGGTGGCAGTGGCACGTGCCTGGGCCTGGCGGCGTTCGCGCTCGCGCTGTTCGGCACGTTGCTCGGCCTGCTTTTCGCGTCGCTTGGCCACTTCAGATACCAGCAGTTTGTCTTCAACGTGTAGCAGTTGGGCGCACTCCTTGATGTAAACATCGCGCACAATGGCTTCGGGGATGACGGCAATGCTTTGCACTAAGCTGCCGATTAGCTCGGCGCGTCTGATGGGGTCGCGACCCGCGTCTTCCATCAGCAGGTTAGTCTTGAAGCGGATGAAGTCCGTTTCGTGCTCGCGGATAAATGCCTGAAATTCGGTGGAGTTGTGCTTGCGTGCAAAGGAGTCGGGGTCGTCGCCGTCGGGCAGGAGGCAGACCTTGATGTTCATGCCCTCTTCCAACAGCATGTCGATGCCACGCAGAGAAGCCTTGATGCCCGCAGCATCACCGTCGTAGAGCACGGTGAGGTTGTTGGTGAAGCGATGTATCAGTTTGATTTGATGGGTGGTCAGGGCAGTTCCCGACGAAGCGACAACGTTCTCCACACCGCTCTGGTGCATGGAAATGACATCCGTGTAGCCTTCCACCAAGAAGCAGCGGTCTTGCTTCACGATGGCCTGCTTGGCCTGGTAGATGCCATACAGTTCATTGCTTTTGTGGTAAATCTCCGATTCGGGTGAGTTGACATACTTCATCTTGACACCCTTGGTGGCAGAGGCCAATACACGTCCGCCGAAAGCCACCACCTTACCGCTCAGTGTGTGGAAAGGGAAGATGACGCGGCCCCAGAAGCGGTCGCGCAAACGGTGGTCGTCTGTTTCGTAGCAAAGACCCGTTTTCACTAGGTAGTCTTGCTGGTAACCTTTTGCCAGGGCCTCCTTGGCAAAGGCATCGTGGCTTTCGGTACAGTAACCCAGTTGGAACTTCTCGATGATGTCATCGCGGAAGCCACGGCTACGCAGGTAGGCCATGCCGATGTTGCGCCCTTCGTCCGTGTCGCGCAGGGTGCGGCGGAAGTAGTCGCAGGCAAACTGGTTGACGATGAAAAGGCTGTCGCGCTCGGTCTGTGCGGCTTTCTCTTCGGCGGTTTGTTCGCGTTCCTGGATTTCGATGTGGTACTTCTTGGCCAGGAAACGCAGGGCATCGGGGTAGGAAAGCTGTTCGTGCAGCATGATGAAGTGCACGGGGTTACCTCCCTTGCCGCAAGCGAAACACTTGCAGAGGTTCTTGGCAGGCGAGACATAGAACGACGGCGTCTTGTCATCGTGGAAGGGGCACAGGCCCACATAGTTCACCCCGCGCTTGCGCAGGGTGACGAAGTCGGACACGACGTCATAGATTTGCGCCGCGTCCATGATGCGGTCGATGGTGGAGTGGTCTATCATTTATTGCAACCTTCTCCTTATAAAATTACATCCAGAGACGATCGTTTCATCACTAATGGATAGCGTTCGGGATGTTTCAGACTTTCGATTTCGAGGTCAACATCCAACTCCGGCCATTCGATGGCATTCTGGCCACGCATCCGGACGTTCAGCGCACTGCTGACCCGGGCATCGCGCAACCAAGGTACGCGGTTGTAGGATACAAAGTAGTCTTGTCCCAGGACAGACAGCATCATGCCTTGTGAATTAATCATCAAGACGCTTACCGATGTGGGCTGCAAACTGTTGTTTGAATTCGTTTCCATATTGTTCTATGATTTGGGTTATCTTCTTCAAATCTTTGGTGTTGAAGCCGTAATTCTCGGCCAGTTCTATGTTTGGCTCTAACCAAAACTTGGCTTCATATTCGGCTTTGACCACATGGATATGTTTTCTCTCTTCCTCGTTTGAGTAGATTTTGAAAGTATATCCGTCTTCTTGTCTGAACTTGGGACTCATGGCCTGTGCGTTGTTTTTGTTTGCGAAGATAAGTATAATCCTGCAATAATCACTTTATCTTCCCCCGAATCTTTGTCAGATATTTCTTCATCCCCTCGGCATCGCGGTTGGTGATAATCTCCAGCAGTTGCTTCAGTTCAAGGCGGACGTTCTCCACTTGGGCGGGGGTACGGGGATTGAATAGGATTTCCTGCAGCAAATAGTCGTCTTCGCTGAGCAGGCCGCGGGCGATGGCCATGTGCTTCTTGAATGTGGTGCCGGGCGCTTCCTGGTGCTTCATGACAGCAGCGAAGACAAAGGTGGAGACGAACGGGATGGACAAGGAGTAAGCCACCGTCTCGTCATGCTCATCGAAGGTATATTCGAAGATGTTGAGTTTCAGCGTCTGGTATAGGTCCTTGAAGAAGATGCGGCCCAGGTGGTCACCCTCGGTGATAATGATGGCGTTCTCGTTGCTCAGGTTACTGAGGCTGGCAAAGGTGGGGCCGAACATCGGGTGGGTGGAAACGTAGCGGAAGCCGCTCTCGGTGTAGAACTTTTTTAGTCCGGTCTTCACGGAGGCGATGTCGCTGATGATACAGTCTTTAGGAAGGACGGGCAGCACCTGGCGGAAAGCGTCGAGGGTGTATTTGACGGTGACGGCATTGATGACCAACTCGGGTTCGAACTCCTTGATTTCGTCCAGGGTGGTGAATCGGTAGGTGTTGTAGACAAACCGCAACTGATGCGGGTTTGTATCGTATACGGCTGTCTCGTGCTGGAAACTCAGCAGGTCTGTAAAGAAGGAGCCCATCTTGCCGGCTCCGAGGATCAGTATTCTCATAATTAATAGCCCCTCCCTGACCCTCCCCCGAGGGGAGGGAACTTAGGAGGATAGTTTATTAAAAGGTTGTTACTTAATGACAAAACTACATATTTCTTGCCGTTCGCAAGCCTCCCCCTCGGGGGGAGGTTTGGAGGAGGCTGTTTTACTTATTGATGATTTCCATTTGCTGGCGTACGCTCTCTTCATGTACGGCCTCAAATACTTTCTTGATGCATTCTGGGTCGATGCCGCAGAGCGAGGCCTGCGAGCCACGTTTGTCCAGTATCTCGTTATAACGGCCCGTCTGGAGAATGGTCATATCATGCTCTTTCTTGTACGTGCCGATTTCGCGGGCGATGCGCATGCGTTTGGCCAGTATCTGGATGAGGTCGTTGTCGCACTCGTCTATCTGCTTGCGCAGTTCGCTGAGGTTTTCGGTGCTCTGTTGGGTGTCGCGTATGACGAGCAGGTTGAGGATGTAGTCCAGCACATCGGGTGTCACCTGTTGGGCAGCGTCGCTCCAGGCCTGGTCAGGCGAGCAGTGGCTTTCGATGATGAGGCCGTCAAAGCCCAGGTCCATAGCCTGTTGGCACAGTGGGGCGATAAGTTCGCGCTTGCCACCGATATGGCTGGGGTCGCAGATAATGGGCAGTTGCGGGATGCGGCGGCGCAATTCGATGGGGATGTGCCACTGCGGCAGGTTACGGTAGATTTTCTTTTCGTAGCTGGAGAAACCGCGGTGGATGGCGGCAAGCCTTTTCAATCCGGCCTGGTTAATGCGCTCCAAGGCGCCAATCCACAGCTCAAGGTCGGGGTTGACAGGATTCTTCACCAATACGGGGATGTCCACACCGCGCAGTGCGTCGGCTATCTCCTGCATGGCAAAGGGATTGGCTGTGGTGCGTGCACCTATCCAAAGCAGGTCGATGCCAGCCTTGAGGCATTCGTAGACATGCTTGGCGGTAGCCACTTCGGTGCAGACATACATGCCTGTCTCCTGTTTCACCTCTTTAAGCCAAGCCAGGCCTTCGACACCCACACCTTCGAAGCCGCCGGGTTTGGTGCGGGGCTTCCAGATGCCGGCGCGGAATATTTTCAGCCCCTTGTCGGCGAGTTGGCGGGCGGTGTTCATTACTTGTTCTTCTGTCTCGGCGCTGCATGGGCCGGCGATGACCAGCGGGCGTTCTTCGGGGACGCCGGGCAGCTTGATGGGTTCGAGTTGGAGTTCCATAATTGTTTTGTATTTATAGGTTTTGTATTTCTTTCTTAATTAGTTTGAACCGCGTGCACGGGCTTTTCAGAAGACTCGTTGGATGCGTTCCAGTGCTTCTTGCAACCGCTCATCTTTGCAGCAGAGCGAAATGCGGATGTACCGCGCCCCATTCGAGCCGAAGATGAAGCCGGGGGTCAGGAAAACGCGGGCTTCGTGTAGTACGCGCTCGGTCAGTTCCTCTACATTGTTGTATGTGTCGGGAATCTTCCCCCAGAGGAACATGCCGGCCTGCTTCGGGTCGAATGTACAATCTAAGGCGTGCATGATATTTTCGGCCAAGGCGCGGCGGCGGCGGTAGTTCTGGTTGTTACCCTCGTACCAGCTTGTGTCGGCCTCCAGGGCTGTGGCAGCAGCCAACTGCATGGCGCGAAACATGCCGCTGTCTATGTTGCTCTTCACCTTCAGGACCCACTGGACGAACTGTGCGTTCGAGGCGAGCATGCCGATACGCCAGCCGGGCATGTTGTGACTTTTACTCATAGAATTGAACTCGATACAGCACTCCTTGGCACCGGGCACAGCGAGGATACTCAGGGGATGGTCGTTGAGGATGAAGCTGTAAGGGTTATCGTTGACGATGATGATATGCCGCCGTCGGGCGAAGTCCACCAGCTGTTTGTACAGTTCTGGTGTAGCGGGAGCACCGGTAGGCATGTTCGGATAGTTGGTCCACATCAGACGGACACCCGTCATGTCCATCGCTTCCAGCTGTTCCCAGTCGGGCATCCATCCGTCCTCTTCCTTTAGGTCATAGGGAACAACGTCTGCGCCCAAAAGCTTGCTGAGCGAGGTGTATGTGGGGTAGCCCGGATTAGGCACCAGCACCCGGTCGCCGGGGTTGACGAAGGCCAGCGTGACGTGCAAGATGCCCTCTTTCGAGCCAATCAACGGTTGGATTTCCGTTTTCGGGTCCAGTTCCACGCCATACCAGCGGCGGTACCAGTTGGCAAAGGCCTGCCGCAGTTCGGGTATGCCCACGTAGGGCATGTAGCCGTGACCGTCGGGGTTGTTGGCGGCCTGACACAAGGTACGTATCGTCTCTTCCGAAGGCGGCATGTCAGGGCTGCCGATGCCCAGGCTAATGACGTCCATGCCCTGTGCGTTCATCTCGGCCACTTCCTTCAGTTTACGCGAGAAGTAGTATTCGCTCACGCCCGACAGGCGGTCGGCCGGCTTATAATTCATAGCTCGTAGCTCGTTACTCGTAGCTTTACTGGATGCTTGCTTTTCCATCTTCGTATTCTCCTAATATTTTAAGTTGCTTGGTTAGTGGACTGATGGCCGCGATGGCCTGTTTGTAGCGCAACATCTGGTCGAACATGACGTCCACGTAGAATTCATATTCCCATTCGCGCCCGATGATAGGCAGCGACTGTATCTTGGTGAGGTTGATGCGGTAGAACGACAGGATGCTGAGCACCTGCGAGAGACTCCCTTCCTGGTGAGGCAACGTGAATACCACACTGGCCTTATTGGGTTCGTGGGTACGTTGGCGGTTCAGGTCGTCCACCTGCCAGGGATCTGCCACGACGAGGAAACGGGTAAAGTTGTGCTTGTTCGTTTCGATACCCTCTTCCAGCACCTTCATGCCATACATTTCGGCAGCATGTTTCGAGCAGATAGCTGCATGTCCGCATAAGTGTTCGCGGTGGATGATTTCGGCACTTAGGGCGGTGTCTTCGGCTTCTACCACCTTAATCTGTGGGTGGCGGTTCAGAAACTCCCGGCACTGCATCAGGGCGATGGGGTGGGAGTTAACTTCGGTGATGTCTGCCCAGTCTTCTTCGGGTAGGCAGACGAAGCTATGGCTGATGCGCAGTTTGTATTCACCCACTATCTGCGTGCCGCTCTGGCGCAGCAGTTCGTAGTTGTGTAGCAGGCTACCGGCTATGGTGTTCTCTATGGCCAGCATGCCTATGGTGTGGCTGTCTTCTCGGATGGCCCCGAACACTTCTTCGAAGGTAGCGCAACAAATCAGTTCGATGTCTTCGCCCTCGAAGTAGCGGTGTGCCGCGATGTCGTGGTAGGAACCCAGCGTTCCTTGGATAGCTATTCGTTTCATACGTTGTTGTGTCTAACAAAAAATCCCGCTTCCAGTCGTGGGAGCGGGATTCATATTTTTTTCATTTAAGTTCCTGTTTCAGTTCTTAAGCGTCACTGTCACTTGACACATACAAACTCCCGCTCTACTTTGTGGCTAAAGTAAAAGTAAAAGAAGAAGTAATATGCGTAGTTAAATGACTTCATAATCTCTGTTTTTTATTTCTCGGTTTAATTACGTGGCAAAAGTAATGCTTTTCTTTGAAATACAAACAAAAGTTGGCGTTTTTTTCGCGAAATGTAGCAAAATTACTGTTTCTGCACTTGGACGGTTACCAATACCGGTCGGTGGTCCGATGCGGCAGTCTCTGCAATGACTGTGTCTTGTTTCACCTCAAAGCGGTAATTATTGCCTGAAAAAGCATAGATATAATCAATGCATCCATTGGGTTGGTCGGCGGGGTAGGTATTGGCAGCTGTGTCGTTTAGGGTAGTGAAGTGTTGCCTCAGGAGTTGCTGAGGAGTTTCATGCGGCTGTGAATTCATGTCTCCAGCCAGGAATATGGGCTTTCCTATACTGTCAAGGGCCTGTAGGATGAGTGGGACAGAGGCCTCTTGGTCTTCTGGTGTCAGCGACTGGTGTGTGGCGCAGAACACATAGTCATTGAATTCTGCCAGAATCAGGGTCCGTGCCTCTTCTCGTCCGGGCATGAGCAGCGTCCGGCAACTGATTGGCGCTTCTTTAGAGAGAATTCCGATGCCGTAGCTTCCTCCATCATAAGGGATAGCTGCGGAGAAGAAAGCATTCATGCCTGTCATGATACGTAGGCTGTCAAGGGCATATATTCCACCGTTACGCCCCGTTACACTATCCAGTTCCTGCAAGGCCACCACATCGGGATTGGCCTGACGGATGACTTCGGCAATGCGTTGGTAGTCGCGTTTACCGTCCAAGCCGATGCAGTTGTGTACGTTGTAGGTCATAAGACTGATGTCTGTAGCAGGATTGCTTTCTGCTACTTGTGGTTGTTTCTTTCCGTTGCATGCCAGCAGCGTGGCGGCCAGCAGCATAAGTAAAACTGTTTGGTATTTCATATTTATTTTGTTTATAATCCCAGAATATCTCCTGTTTGTACCAGTGGTTTGTTGTTATATTCCCCGTTGAAAGCTTCCGCTTCTTTAGGGTTCAGTTCCAGTTCTTTCTTCAGGTCCTCCACCGAACCTTCCTTATCGCCGTTCAGCAATTTGGCTCGTCCCCGTTCGTGATAGAGGGCAGGGCTGTCGGGGTTCAGTTCAATGGCTTCATCCAGCAGTCCGATAGCTTCTGTGGGCTTGCCTTGTGACAGATATAGACGTCCGAGGCTCAAGAAAGCTTGTTCGTTGAAAGGATTTACTTCGCTGACGTGGCGATAGTCTTCTTCCGCTTTCGCAGTATTGCCTGTAGCTTCATTTATTTTCCCACGCAGTAAGAGGGCGCTTTCTTCATCGGGTTCTTGAGCCAGAATGGCCTCAATGTCTTCTGAAGCTTCTTTGTATTGTTTCATTTGTGTCAATGCCTCGGCACGGAGCAGCCTGGCTTCGTTGAAGTCGTCTTTCAGGGTGATAGCTTGGGTGAGATGGGCGATGCACATCAGACTGTTGCCCTGTCCGTTGTCTGCCTTACCCAGCAGATAGTGTGCCATGGCGTTGCCTTCTTCAAGAGCAATGGCTTTCTGGGCAGCTTCGGCCATAGCCGGATAGTCTTCCTGCATGTAGCAGATGTTGGCCAAGGTCAGGAAAGTGGAGGTATGTCCAGGTTCGAGCTGTACCATCTGCTCCAACTGTTGCCGGGCTTGTTCCAATTGGTTGGTTTGTGCGTAGGCCTGTGCCAAGTAGCTGCGTGTCTCAAAATCTTCGCGGATGGCCAGTGCTTCCGTGAAGCATTTGATGGCATAGTCTTGCCGTCCCATGCGTTGGGCACGCATTCCGTCGTACTTGAATATATCGAAGTTCTTTTGTTTGGCCTTTTCCTGTTCGGCCATCGGGTTGTCGGGTTTGCCCGAAAAGAAAGATTTAAAAAATCCCATGGTTGATATTTGTTGTTAGTGTTTTGGTTGCAAAAGTAATGAATTATTTGGTTACTTCCTGCATTTTCAGCAGGCCGTTTTCGCAGGTGAGGATTCTTTCATCCATTAAGTCGCGCAAGATGCCTGCCACAATATCTTTATCTGTTGCTACCGTGCCTGCCACTTGTGCGGGAGTCAGGTTCGGGGTGCTCTTCAGTGTCTGTATGATGGCTGTGCGGATAGACTTGGGGCTGGGCGTGGGGTTTTTCTGCTTGTTGCGCAATGTCAGACACGTGTCGCAGAGTCCGCAGTTGTGTTCATTTTTCTCTCCGAAATAACGCAGCAGCATCCGACTGCGGCATACCGTTTCGTTTGCAGCATAATCCAGCATGGCTTCGATGCGTTGTTCGTAGCGTTTTCGGCGCTCTTCGTAGACAGATGGAGGGATACTGATTTCCGAAATGTCGACTCTTTCTCGCGTATATATAATATGTGGAATTTTTTTCCGGGGAATGTAACTTACGATGTGCAATCGTGAGAGTCGCAGCAGCAGTTCATAGACATGTTGCCGTTTAAAACCGGTGCGTGTGGCCAGCGTATCTTCGTTGATAAAAGCGTAGTCAGTGAACAGCCCTGTGTAATTGCGGAGCAGGGTACGGATGAGCAGTTCTGTGTCGGCATCTGTTTCGTGCAGGCGATAAAGCTCATCGCGTCGGATGGTGAAAAGCAAGCGCGAGGTGTTGTCCTCTTCGTTGGTGTACTCTAAATAACCTGCTTGTGTGAGTATCTTCAAGGCACTGTCTACAGGTACGGGAAAGTATTTGAACTTGCGGCAGAAGTCTTCGATGTCGAACTCGCGTACGCAGCCGGCTCCGTCACCCATGGCCATCTGGTAATAATATTGCAGGTGTTCGTACACATCTTTAATATATTCTTTGTCGGGGAACGCATCAGGGATGCGGCGTTTCAGTTGGGTCTTGTCTGATTGTGCATAGAGTATGACGGCATAAGCTTTTTGTCCGTCTCGTCCGGCACGTCCCGCTTCTTGGAAGTAAGCTTCGATAGAGTCTGGCAAGTCTATGTGGATAACCAGGCGTACATCCGGTTTATCGATACCCATGCCGAAAGCGTTAGTAGCCACGATAACCCGGCTGTCGCCCCGTTGCCAGCGTTGCTGGCGGAGGTCTTTCGTGGCATCATCCAGCCCGGCGTGATAGTAGTCAGTCGTAATACCTTCGGCGGTTAGCAGTTCTGCTATTTCCTTGGTGCGTCGGCGGCTGCGTACATAGATGATGGCGCTGCCAGCCATGCTGTGCAGGATGTGCAGTAATTCTTCTTGTTTGTTTTCCGTGTGTCGGACGATGTAAGCCAGATTAAGCCGTTCGAAGCTCATGCGGAATACATTGGGGCGGGCGAAGTGCAGCCGCTTCTGTATGTCGTCCACCACCTGGGGTGTGGCGGTGGCGGTGAGGGCAAGTACGGGTACGCCGGGGAGCAAGTCACGTATTTCGGCTATCTTCAAGTAAGCAGGACGGAAGTCATAGCCCCATTGCGAGATACAGTGGCTTTCGTCTACGGCTATCATGTTGACGTGCATTCGGCTCAGTTTGGCGCGGAAAATATCGGTGTCGAGCCGTTCGGGCGAGACATAGAGAAACTTGTAAGGACCGAAGATGCAGTTTTCCAGCGTGGTGATAATGTCTTGCCGGTTCATGCCAGCATGTATGGCCAGGGCGCGTATGCCTCGGTTCTTGAGGTTTTGCACCTGATCTTTCATTAAGGCGATGAGTGGAGTTACAACGATGCATAACCCTTCTTTGGCCAAGGCAGGTACCTGGAAGGTGATAGACTTGCCACCGCCTGTAGGCATCAACCCCAAGGTGTCTTCACCCCGCCCGATGCTGCGGATGATGTCCTCCTGGATGCCCCGGAAAGAATCGTAGCCCCAATATTGTTTCAGGATGCGGCGATAGATATTTTCCTCTTGTGGAAGCGAACCGTTCTGTACAGGTTCTTCTCTGTGCAGAACGGTTCCGTTATTCCCTGTTACCTGCTTCATCTTCTTTCCAGTTGGGTTTGATGTCTTCTATCTGGAGTTGCACTTCACCTCTTTTGTGGGTATTTTCTTCGATGGTGTAGCAGATGTCAAACGAGCGTTTGGTCTTGATGAAGCGTACGTGTAAGCTTTGTCCGAAAGCAATGCCGTTCATCACATTGTTCGACTGGTTGTCTACCAATTCCAGCTTGATGTGTTCCTGTTCGCGGCCCACTACCTTGCTGGTCCCATAGTCGTAAACATTGTGTGTGCAGAAGATAGGTTTTACGTTTTCCGGTCCGAAGGGATTAAACTTCTTCAGGTCGCTGAAGAACTTGGGTGTGATATCACGGAAGTTTATCTCGGCATTAATGTCAATGACGGCACTGGTCTGTTCGGGCAATATATGCTGCGACACAAATTGCTCAAAACGTTGCGTGAAAGCAGGCACATTTTCCACCTTCATCGACAGTCCGGCAGCGTAAGTATGCCCGCCGAAGCTTTCCAACAGGTCGCGGCAGTATTCAATGGCTTTGTAGACATCGAAGCCCGACACGGAACGTGCCGAGCCTGTGGCCAGTCCTCCAGTGCGGGTGAGTACCACGGCAGGCCGATAGTAAATCTCCGTCAGGCGTGATGCCACGATACCTATGACGCCGCGGTGCCATGCTTCGTTGTAGAGCACGATGGAACGTCGGTGAGCAAAATGCGTCAGCCCTTCCACAATATGATTGGCTTCTTCGGTCATCGTCTTGTCCAGATCCTTGCGCGTTTCGTTGTAACCGTTGATGCGCCGTGCCTTTTCGAGGGCAGTCGAAAAGTCCTTTTCCGTTAGCAGGTCCACGGCCTCCTTCCCGTTTTGTATTCGTCCGGATGCGTTGATACGCGGTCCTATCTTGAAGACAATATCGCTCACGGTCAGTTCTTTGTCTGTCAGTCCACACACGTCAATAATGGCTTTCAGCCCTACGCTGGGGTTGGAATTGAGTTGTTTTAGTCCGTGGAAGGCGAGAATGCGGTTTTCGCCCATGATGGGCACAATGTCCGATGCGATGCTCACCGCCACCAGGTCCAACAGAGGAATGAGGTGGTGGAACTCGATGCCGTTGCTCAGTGCGAATGCCTGCATGAACTTGAAGCCTACGCCGCAGCCCGACAAGTGTTCGTAGGGATAGGTGTTGTCTTCGCGTTTGGCATTAAGTATGGCTACAGCGGGGGGCAATACGTCGTCGGGCACATGGTGGTCGCAGATTATGAAGTCTATTCCCTTTTCGCGGGCATAAGTTACTTCGTCTACAGCCTTAATGCCGCAGTCCAGCACGATAACCAGCTTGACACCTGTTTCGGCGGCATAGTCCACTCCTTTCATCGATACGCCATATCCCTCGTTGTAGCGGTCCGGGATATAGTAGTCGATGTTGGAGTAATACTGCTGGATGAATTTGTAAACCAGTGCCACGGCAGTAGTTCCGTCCACGTCATAATCTCCATAAATTAATATCCGTTCTTTCCTGCCCATAGCCTTGTTCAGGCGGTTTACGGCCACGTCCATGTCTTTCATCAGGAACGGGTCGTGCAGGTCGGGCAACTGGGGGCGGAAGAATTTCCGTGCGGCTGCAACCGTGGTAATTCCCCGTTCCGTCAGTAGTCTGGCCAATATCGGACTAATGCCCAATGCTTGTGCCAGCTGCCGGCTTGCTTCTGCCTGTTGGGGTGTGATGGTAGGATAATTCCATTTGTACGTCATTTTATATTTTGTTTTTTCTTTTTTCTTTCCTTAATCGCTGAAAAAGGCCTCTCGGCATACTGTACGGGCACATTGCTTACGTGCCGAATCAAATATTATTCCGTTCCGACAGGGCCTTTTGCTTCAACAAGTCGTAAAGGTAGCAAAAAGTATTGAGAAATATGGGACAATCGCATCAAAATTTTAGAATCAGTCTAAAATAGGTCACTCTGGCTCATCTCTGTGGCAGGTTTCATACAAGTTACCGCAGGGTAATTGCCGATGTGGTGCGCCTGTAAAGCTCAATGTTTGTTTATCGCAGAAGTACATTCACCCATTTGTCATGACGAAACAATCAGAACTTCTCGGTGTATATAATCAGAGGAGTATATATATTGTTGATAATCAGCGTTCTGCTCCTAATATATGACAAGTCTGCTGCCTGTCGCTTAGCAGTTGGCTGCTTATCGCTTGGCAATGTTTCAGGAAGGGCTTATCCAAGAAGTAGTTCTTCTTATTATATATGAGACAGCCGTGTTGCACATAAAAAGTTTCAATCGCTTCAAAGTATAATTCGTATCTTTGCGCCGCTAACCGTTTTAAAGAAAGATAAATTTATGCTTACTTTCATATCCTGTGCCAAAACGATGGCATCCCATTGCCGTTTGTCCGTGCCCGATGTCACCATACCTGCCTTTGGGCAGGAAGCTTTGGAAACAGCTTTAGAGCTTGCCCAGTATTCCGCTTCCGAGCTGGGGGCGATGTTGCATGTCGGCGATAAGATTGCTGCCGAGAACCGTTTGCGTTTCCACGACTTCTGTTCGCCTTCCACGCCTTCCATGCCTGCCTTGTGTGCTTATACGGGGGCTGTTTTCAAGCGCATAGCTCCTTCGGACTTTTCGGCAGAGGATTTCCGCTTTGCCCAGCAGCACCTGCTCATCACTTCCTTCCTCTACGGGCTGCTCCGTCCGCTGGATCTCATCAAACCTTATCGTTTGGAAGGTGGCGTGTGCCTGCTGGGCAAGGGAGGAATTTCGATGTTCGACTACTGGAAACCGCGGCTTACGGACTTCTTTATCGAGGCAGTCAGAAACAGTGGAGGTATCTTGCTCAACCTGGCCAGCGGAGAGATGAAAGACCTGTTCTGCTGGAAGCAGGTAGAGCACGAGGTGCGGGTGGTTACGCCTGAGTTTCAAGTGTGGAAGGCCGGAAAGTTGAAGACAGTGACGGTTTATGCCAAGATGTGCCGCGGCGAGATGGTGCGCTACCTCATCAAGAACCGTGTGGACACACCCGATGCGATGCGTGATTTCACGTGGGAAGGCTTCCGGCTGGACGAGAGCCGTAGCACGGCAGACCACTGGCTCTTTACGTTGGCTTGAATGGCAATATTTATTGTTTTAACGTTGCTTTGTGAATACAAATTATTACTTTTGCGCATCAATAAGCGGTTGACTTATGAATAAAGACTGGATAGAAGACATCAAGAAAGCCTGCCAGGTGATGCAGGAGGGCGGTGTGATACTGTATCCCACTGACACCATCTGGGGAATAGGATGCGACGCCACCAATGAAGAGGCCGTGCGCCGCGTGTATGAGATAAAACATCGTGCCGACAGCAAGGCCATGCTGGTGCTGGTTGATTCGGCGGTTAAGGTGGATTTTTATGTGCGGGATGTGCCCGATGTGGCATGGGACCTGATAGAAGTAGCAGACAAACCCCTGACCATCATTTATTCCGATGCCCGTAATCTGGCCCCCGGACTTCTGGCCGAAGATGGGAGCGTGGGTATCCGGGTGACTCAGGAAGAGTTTTCCAAAGCCTTGTGCAATCGTTTCCGTAAGGCCATAGTATCTACTTCGGCCAATGTGAGCGGAGCACCTTCGCCCCGGACATTTGCCGAGATTAGTGAGGATATTAAGGAAGCTGTGGATTATATTGTTGAAGCTCGCCGCACGGAAAATACGCCAGCCAGTCCGTCTTCCATCATCAAGCTGGGCAAGGGCGGTGAAGTAAAAATCATCCGGCCATGAGCAAGGGAGAGCAAGTATATTATAATGAGAAAGGCTGGTTGCCCCGCCTCATCCATTGGCGCGAACAGAATATCAAGGAGAAGCAGTTTATCCTCATTCTCAGTTTCCTGGTAGGCATTTGTACAGCCTTGGCCGCGCTGGTTCTGAAGCAGTTGATTCATTGGATACAGTGGTTTCTTACGGACAATTTCGATACCACGGAGGCCAACTATCTTTATTTGGTTTATCCCGTCGTAGGTATTTTCCTTACCGGGTTGTTCGTGCGCCATGTGGTGAAAGACGACATCAGTCACGGTGTGACCAAGATTCTCTATGCCATTTCCCGAAGGCAAGGACGCATAAAGCGCCACAATACCTGGTCGTCTATCATTGCCAGTTCCATAACCATAGGTTTCGGCGGTTCAGTAGGAGCCGAAGCACCTATTGTGCTTACCGGTTCTGCCATAGGTTCTAACTTAGGTAGTATTTTCAAGATGGAGCACCGCACATTGATGCTGCTTGTGGGATGCGGGGCGGCAGGGGCAGTAGCCGGCATCTTCAAGGCACCTATCGCAGGGCTGGTGTTCACCTTGGAAGTACTGATGATAGACCTTACGATGACCTCTCTGTTGCCGTTGCTTATTTCATCGGTAACGGCGGCAACCTTATCTTATATAGTCACCGGGCAGGAAGCTTTATTCCGCTTTCATTTGGATCAGCCTTTTGAACTGGGCCGTATTCCCTATGTCATTATGCTGGGAGTGTTTTGCGGGTTGGTATCACTTTATTTCACGCGTGCCATGAGCAAGGTCGAAGGAATATTTGGACGGTTGGACAAGCCCTGGAAGAAACTCCTGTTGGGCGGCACCATGCTGAGTGTTCTTATCTTTCTTTTTCCTCCGCTTTATGGTGAAGGGTATGATACCATTGAGTTGCTATTGAACGGCGTGAGCGTAGCCGATTGGGACACAGTGATGAACAATTCTTTCTTCTATGGGCACAGCAATCTTTTGTTGCTCTACCTTTTGCTTATCATCGCTTTCAAGGTCTTTGCTTCCAGTGCCACTAATGGCGGAGGAGGGTGCGGTGGAATCTTTGCTCCTTCGCTTTATTTGGGGTGTATCGCCGGTTTTGTGTTTTCCCATTTCAGCAACGCTTTCGATGTTACCCCTTTTTTGCCCGAGAAGAATTTTGCGCTGATGGGTATGGCCGGTGTGATGAGCGGGGTAATGCATGCCCCGTTGACAGGTGTATTTCTCATTGCTGAACTGACTGGTGGTTACGACTTGTTCCTGCCGCTGATGATTGTTTCCGTCAGTTCCTACCTGACAATCATCGTATTTGAGCCTCATAGTATTTATTCCATGCGTCTGGCCAAGAAAGGCGAGCTGCTTACGCATAACAAAGACAAGTCTATTCTGACGCTGATGAAAATGGAGAATGTGGTGGAGACTGACTTTACCCCAGTACGTCCCGATATGGATTTGGGTGCTCTGGTCGGTGTTATTTCGCATGCACATCGCAACGTCTTTCCGGTACTTGACGCAGACCATCGCCTGCTGGGCATCCTTTTGCTGGACGATATACGCAACATCATGTTCAGGCAGGAGTTGTATCACCGGTTTACTGTGGGTAAGCTGATGACTTCTCCACCGGCGCGCCTCTATGATACAGACAGCATGGAGCAAGTGATGCGCACCTTTGATGATACGCAGGCCTGGAACTTGCCGGTAGTTGATATAGATGGACATTATCTGGGCTTTGTGTCGAAGTCGAAGATATTTAATTATTACCGTGAGGTGCTGGTACATTTCTCCGATGAGTAGTGTGAAGCCAAGAGGAAAGAAGAAAATTGTATGAACAGACAGAATAAGACAGAATAAGAATATGAAAAAAGAAGATTTGCGAATCGTATATATGGGCACGCCGGAGTTTGCGGTGGAGTCCTTACGCTGCCTCGTGGAGGGTGGTTATAACGTGGTAGGTGTCATCACAATGCCAGACAAGCCTGCCGGACGCGGGCATAAGTTGCAGTACTCTCCTGTCAAGCAATATGCTTTGGAACATGGGCTTCCTCTTTTGCAGCCTGAAAAACTGAAGGATGAAGCGTTTCTTGAACAGTTGCGTGCCTGGAAGGCCGATTTGCAGATAGTAGTCGCTTTCCGTATGTTGCCCCAGGTTGTATGGGCAATGCCCCGGTTGGGTACGTTCAATCTGCATGCTTCTCTTTTGCCCCAGTACCGCGGTGCTGCCCCCATCAACTGGGCCGTTATCAATGGTGAGGTGGAGACGGGCATAACAACTTTCTTCCTGAAGCAGGAGATTGATACGGGGGAAGTCATTCAGCAGGTGCATGTTCCTATTGCCGATACCGATGATGTAGGGGCAGTGCACGACCGGCTGATGATGCTGGGCGGGAAACTGGTGACGGAGACCGTAGATGCAATTCTTAACAATACCGTAAGGACTATCCCCCAAGAGCAGATGCAGGTGACAGGTGAACTTCATGCCGCTCCTAAGATATTCAAGGAAACCTGCCGCATTGACTGGAACCGCCCCGTTAAACAAGTCTATGACTTCATACGTGGGCTCTCGCCTCATCCTACGGCTTGGACAGAGCTTCATCAGGAAGGGCAGGAACCGGTAGTGCTGAAGATTTATGAAAGCGAGAAGTTATTCCTTGCCCACGAATTTCCTGTAGGTACTGTCCAGACAGACGGGAAGACTTATTTGCGTGTAGCGGTACCCGATGGCTTCATTGGACTTCGTTCTTTGCAGTTGCCTGGCAAAAAGCGTCTTCGTGTAGACGAACTGCTGCGCGGATTCCGGTTAAGCGAGCCGGCCAAGGTTTTGTAATCCTCTTTCACGAACAGTTATTTATTCATCTCCTAATTCTTGATTATAACATGAATCCCCTGGTATCTCCCTCCATTTTGTCGGCCAATTTCAGTAACTTGGCTGAGGATATTGACATGTTGAACCGCAGTGAGGCCGACTGGTTGCATATAGACATCATGGATGGTGTCTTCGTACCGAATATATCTTTTGGCTTTCCCGTATTGAAACATGTGGCTGCATTGGCCGAAAAACCTTTGGATGTTCATCTGATGATTGTCCAACCTGAAAAGTTTATCTCCGAAGTAAAGGCTACAGGTGCTTATGTGATGAATGTACACTACGAAGCCTGTCCACATTTGCACCGTGTGGTGCAGCAGATTCGTGATGCGGGCATGCAGCCTGCCGTTACCATTAATCCGGCCACACCTGTATCTTTGCTGAAAGATATTGTAGGCGACCTCTATATGGTGCTTGTCATGGGTGTCAATCCTGGTTTTGGAGGCCAGAAATTCATCCCCCATACCATTGAGAAGGTGCGCGAGTTGCGTGACCTGCTGGACTCTTGCGGATCGCGTGCCTTGATTGAGGTGGACGGTGGTGTCAACCTACAGACTGGAGCTCGCCTGGTGGAGGCGGGAGCCGATGTCCTGGTGGCAGGCAATGCAGTCTTTTCGGCTCCTGACCCCATGGAAGCAATAGCTGCATTGAAGAGTCTCTGACCACAGCTGTCCTTGCCGTGTATTCCCATATTTGGCAGAAGTATCCCTTCCTGCGGCTTTTGATACCACTGGTTGTTGGAATTGTGTGCGGGGATGCCTTCCCGCACGCCCTTCCGTGGCGTTTCTTTGGGGTAGTTGCTGTCGCTCTTACGGTCGCCTTGTATGTATGCCATCGGTATAGCTTGCAGCAGGTATATGGGGTATGGGCTTTCGTCTTATTGGGGCTTGTCGGTTATCAGGGAGCAGCTTGTGCATGGGAAGCAACCTATTATGACTTATCTTCGCCGAAGGCCTGTTATAAAGTGCGTATCTGCGATTGGCCGGAAGAAAAAAAACGCAGCATTCTTTGTCCGGTACATGTGCAGGGTGTCTTTGTGGATGACACGTTGCAGACAGATGTCCGGCAACCGATGTTTCTGCTTTATTTCCATAAAGATTCATTGTCGGCCCGTTTGATGCGGGGAGATGAACTGTTGGTGCAGACACATCTAACCCAGCCGCGTAATTGGGGAGATTTTGACTACGCCCGTTTCCTTCGCAGGAAGGGAGTGAGCGGGACGGGGTATGTGCCTGCCGGTCGTTGGAGGGTATTGGGTAATGACTCGGCACGCACCCTTCGGCAGATGGCTTTGGACTACCGGGAACAGGTCGTGGGACTGTATCATCGGTTGGGGTTTCAGGGAGATAATCTGGCGGTACTTGCTGCACTGACCGTGGGCGACCAGAGTGATTTGAGTGAAGAGATTGTGAAGACCTATTCTGTTGCGGGTGCCAGCCATGTCTTGTCGTTGTCTGGTCTGCACATTGGTTTTCTATATGCCCTGTTGTGGTGGATGTTACGTCCATTTTGGGCGCGTTGGCGTTGGCTGAAGCCTTTTCTGCTTTTATTTCTGGTAGCGGCTTTGTGGGGCTTTGCTTTTTTCACGGGATTGGCTTCGCCGGTAGTGCGTTCAGTCATAATGGCATCTTTTGTGGCCTTGACATCCTTCTGCTCTTCGAAGCTGCTGACCATAAACTCCTTGGCTGCTACGGCCTTCCTGATGTTGCTGGTTCGTCCTTTGTGGCTGTTCGATGTCAGTTTCCAACTGTCTTTTCTTTCGTTGGCGGCAATTCTTGTGTTTCAGCCTCCATTGTATGCCTGCTGGACGCCACAAAGCCGGATACTCCGCTACGTGTGGGGATTGATAACGGTGTCTGTGGCGGCACAGATAGGCTGCGCCCCTTTGGTGATGTTGTATTTTTCTCAGTTTCCTACACATTTCCTTTTGAGCAATCTGCTGGTAGTGCCTTTATCTTCCCTGATTCTTTATGCGGCGGTTGTATTGCTGGCACTTACTCCGCTCCCTGGATGGCAAACAGGTTTTGTGCCTGTAGTGGAGAGCCTGTTGAACTGGCAGAATGGAGGATTGAAACTGATTGAGAATTTGCCTTTCTCTTCGCTCGACCAGCTGGAGGTAAGCGTGGTTGATGTGTGGCTGTTTTACCTTTTTCTGGCCCTGCTTTGGTTTTGCCTGCACCGTTTCACTTTTCGGAGAGTTTGTGCGGCATTATTGGCATTATTGGCTTGTGTGGTGTAAGGAGGCAGCGGCCCGGCGCATTGACACTTGTCCGATAAACCGTCGTCCTTATCTGTTGGAAGCAGATTGCCAAGCGCTAAGAAGCAAATTGCCAAGCACTAAGAAGCAGATTGCCAAGCGATGAGGAGCAAAGGCTTGTGTGCCAGCAATATAACTGGTCGTTCTAAATCGGAAGCTTCTTGCGGTGATATTTCTGCACTAATCGTTTGGGGAGTGTTGCAAAGCTGTGGATAAGAGCATGTCGGGCACTCACCTGTACTTATCCTGCTGAAAAGTTTCAATCATTTCTTTCTTCCCTTATTCTGAAGTCTAAACTTTTTTGTAATTTTGCTCCTTCTTTCTATGGTATGTTTAAATAATAACGAAGAATTTATCTATTATGCTGAGTAAGATAATTAGGCAAGCGGATATAGACCACTTCAGTAAATGGCTGGAACGTGCAGAGAAGATGGTTATCGTATCCCATATATCTCCCGACGGAGATGCCATCGGCTCTTCCTTAGGTTTGTGGCATTTCCTTAATTCTCAGGAAAAGACCGTGAATGTCATTGTTCCCAATGCCTTTCCCGATTTCCTGAAATGGATGCCGGGAAGCAAGGATATTCTGCTGTATGACAAATATAAGGAGTTTGCCGACCAGCTTATAGCCGAGGCCGATGTCATTTGTTGTCTCGACTTTAACGCCATTCATCGCATTGATGCGATGGGCGAGGCGGTGTTGGCTTCGCCTGCAAGGAAAATCCTTATCGATCATCATCTGGACCCGGAGCCTTTCTGTCGGATAACCATCTCCCATCCGGAGATTTCTTCCACCTCCGAGCTGGTATTCCGTCTTATTTGCCGGATGGGATATTTTAACGAAATTACTAAGGAGGGCGCCGAGTGTATTTATACAGGCATGATGACAGATACGGGTGGTTTCACCTACAATTCGAACAATCGGGAGATTTATTTCATTATCAGCGAGCTTTTGTCGAAGGGTATTGATAAGGATGATATCTATCGCAAGGTATTCAATACCTATTCAGAAAGCCGCCTGCGCCTGATGGGGTATGTGCTGACACAGATGCGTGTTTATACAGATTGCAACGCAGCACTCATCTCGCTGACCAAGAAAGAACAACGCCGGTTTAACTACATTCGGGGGGATAGCGAGGGATTTGTCAATATTCCGTTGAGCATTAAGAATGTGGTGTTCTCGTGTTTTCTGCGTGAAGACACCGAGAAGCCGATGATTAAGATTTCCTTGCGCTCAGTAGGCAAGTTCCCCTGCAATCAGGTAGCTTCGGAGTTTTTTAACGGGGGCGGCCATCTCAATGCTTCGGGAGGTGAGTTTTACGGAACGATGGATGAAGCACGTGAAGTATTCGAAGCCGCTTTGAATAAATATAAGCCCTTGCTTACGGCTCAACCTTAAAAAAACAATGGGGAAAGGTTAAAAGATACGAACATTCGGGGTATATCCCTTAATCTTTGCGTGAAATCAGATACTTTTGCCACGCAATTACCAATAAAAAGAAATGAAGAAACTGACTTTGTTATTTTTGCTCTTGATGGCTGTATGTGCGGCCTTCCAGGCCTGTGACGACACCATGACCTATGCCGAGATGAAAGAGAGGGAAGACAATGCCATTGATGCCTTTATACGCGACAGCAACATCGTGGTGATTTCCCAGTCGGAGTTTTATGCGCAAGATTCCATGACTGATGTCAGTCGGAATGAATATGTGCAGCTGGCAAGTGGTGTTTATATGCAGATAGTCGATAAGGGCATCGAAGGCGATACGGTAAAAAACAACGATGAAATCATCGTCCGCTTTAGCGAATATAATGTATTGAATAATTATCTTACTTATTCTAATCTGGAAGTCCCCTACATGACAGATGGTTTCCGTTATATGGTGACCTCTTCTTCGATTGCAGGCATTTTCCTGATAGAATCCGAGACAGGATACGCCAGCTATTATTCCTACAATATATTGGGAGGAAGCACAGCAGTACCTGCCGGTTGGCTGGTGCCTTGGGACTATATCTACAATAAGGCGCACGTCAAGCTTATTGTGCCTTCCGATATGGGAACACAGAATGCCATGAGTTCCGTGGTCCCCTATTATTATGATATACGTTATCAGATTTATTAATATGAAGTGAAGTTATCCTCTAATCCATATTTATTTATGACACTTATTAAATCTATTTCAGGCATCCGCGGAACCATCGGCGGACAGGCGGGTGAGGGACTTAATCCGCTGGACATTGTGAAATTTACTTCAGCTTATGCTACACTGATTCGTAAGACGTGTACCGTAAAGAGCAATAAAATAGTAGTGGGACGTGACGCGCGTCTTTCCGGCGAGATGGTGAAGAATGTGGTGACAGGTACCCTGATGGGTATGGGTTGGGACGTGGTAGATATTGACTTGGCTTCTACGCCCACTACCGAACTGGCCGTGACCATGGAAGGAGCCAGTGGAGGCATTATTCTTACCGCGTCGCACAATCCCAAGCAGTGGAATGCCCTGAAGCTGTTGAATGAGCGCGGAGAATTCCTTAACAAAGAAGAAGGAAACGAAGTGCTTCGCATTGCCGAAGCTGAAGCTTTTGAATATGCTGAAGTGGACAAGTTGGGAACTTATCGCAAAGACCTATCCTACAATCAAAAGCACATAGACAGCGTACTGGCTTTGGAGTTGGTGGACGTGGAGGCTATACGCAAGGCCAATTTCCGTGTAGCTATCGACTGCGTGAATTCCGTAGGCGGTATCATACTGCCCGATTTATTGAACCAGTTGGGTGTGCAGCATGTGGAGAAACTTTATTGCGAGCCTACAGGCAATTTCCAGCATAATCCTGAACCCTTGGAGAGAAACCTTGGTGATATCATGGGACTGATGGCGCAGGGAAATAACGATGTGGCTTTTGTTGTGGACCCCGATGTAGACCGACTGGCTATTATCTGTGAGGACGGTCGTATGTACGGTGAAGAATATACACTGGTCAGCGTGGCTGACTATGTGCTGAAGCATACACCGGGCCCTGCTGTGTCTAACCTCAGTTCTACCCGTGCCCTGCGTGATGTGGCAGCCCGCTACGGACAGCCCTACTATGCTTCGGCTGTAGGTGAGGTGAATGTTACTACCAAGATGAAGGAGGTAGGAGCCGTAATTGGCGGTGAAGGCAATGGAGGAGTTATCTATCCTGCCAGCCACTACGGACGCGATGCTTTGGTGGGTATCGGTCTTTTCCTTAGTCATTTGGCTCACGAGGGCAAGAAGGTAAGCGAATTGCGTGCCACATATCCGGCTTATTTCATGGCCAAGAACCGTGTAGACTTGACACCTGATACCGATGTAGATGCTATTCTGGCTAAAGTGAAGGAACTTTATAAGAACGAGCAGATTACTGATATTGACGGAGTAAAGATTGATTTCCCCGACAAGTGGGTGCACTTGCGCAAGAGCAATACGGAACCCATCATCCGTGTATATAGCGAGGCACATACTCAGGAAGAAGCCGAAGAGATTGGCCGCCAAGTGATGAAAGTGATTGAGGAATTAGCCCGTTAATCGAGCTTATATACCTTTTCAAATAGAAAGACGATGCAGATTTCAGGGATGGCCGCTGAATCTGCATCGTCTTTTTCTGTCAGGAGGTAAAAGGGGAAGGGCTGGAAAATCAGACAGAATGCGACGGGTTGCTGCCCCAAGCAAGTATCTTTTCTGCTTCTGTTTCGAAGTTGGGGGTAAAAATGCCCTGACCCAGATTCGCCCGGATTTCTTCTACCGGCCAGAAGCGCCCGCCGTCCAGTTCGTCCGAAGGAGAAACGGGACCATCATAGACCGTGCGGAAGGTAAAGACCAATTCGCGTTCGCGGTCAGATTCGAATACATAATGTGTCACGGGCTGTGGTGTGAAGTCGGTGATGCCTAACTCTTCGCGTACTTCGCGTTGCAAGGCTTGTTCTACACTTTCGCCAAGGTCGACGTGTCCACCTACGGCTGTGTCCCATTTGCCGGGTTGGATGTCTTTCCACAGAGGCCGTCGTTGCAGGTAGAGTTCTCCTTGCGAGTTAAATACATGCAAATGTACTACGGGATGTAACAGTTTGCTTCCGTTGTGGCATTCCCCGCGGGTAGCAGCACCGAGAATGTTACCTTCTTCGTCTACCACGGGAAAGAGTTCCTGGTTATTGTCTTGTTTCATAATAGTCAATAATTATGGTACCAGCAGCGACGAGTCGCCATAGCTCAAGAAGCGGAAATCGTGTTTCAGCGCATAGTTATATATTGTGCGCCAGTCGTTGTGTACGAAAGCCGATACGAGCAGTAGCAAGGTACTTTGTGGCTGGTGGAAGTTTGTTACCATGGCTTTTACTATCTTATAATCGTAGCCTGGTGCAATGATTATCTGGGTGCTCGTGTGCAGGGTTTCCAATCCGTGTCGGTCCAGATAAGCAAGCACGGCAGAGAGTGCCTGGGTGGCAGGGGTAGCCAGTTCGTCAGGAGAGCATTCATAAGGTTGCCACTGGCGTACGGTCAGCTCTTCGTCGGAGGCATCAGGATGCTTCATCAGAGTGAGCCCGATGTGGTAGAGGCTCTCCAGCGTGCGCACCGAAGTAGTTCCTACGGCGATGGCCTGTCCGCCGTGAGCTATGAGCCTGGCGATGGTGTGGCGTGATACGGAGATATATTCCGTGTGCATCTCATGTCCTTCAATCTCTTCACTTTTTACCGGTCGGAAGGTGCCTGCGCCCACATGCAGTGTCAGTTCTTCCAGTTCTATCCCTTTTTCTTTCAGTGCATCGAGCACGCGGGGCGTGAAGTGCAGTCCAGCAGTAGGCGCGGCTACCGAGCCTTTTATCTTCGAATACACCGTCTGATAAGTTTCCAAGTCGCTCGCTTCCGTCTTGCGGTTGAGGTAGGGAGGGATAGGCAGTTCGCCGAACACTTCAAGTATGTCGGCAAAGCTCACCTGGCTGTTGTTCCACTCGAAGTCTACCCGGTGGCTGGTTCCCCGGCATTCGCCACGTGTGGCACTTAGCGTAACGTTCATTCCTTTTACTGTCATTTCGCGGTGTAGCGTTCCCTCTTTCCATTTCTTCAGGTTGCCTATCAGGCAGAGCCAAGATACGTGTCCCGTCTGCTGGAAGTTGAGTGCATAGTCGTGAGGCTCCAGCGGTTCCAGGCAGAACACTTCGATGAGCGCGCCTGTGTCTTTACGGAAGTGCAGACGTGCCTGGATAACCTTGGTGTTGTTGAATACCATCAGGGCACCTGCAGGGATGTATTGCGGGAGGTGGTAAAAACGGTCCTCGCTTACTTCTCCGTGGTGGTAAAGTAAGAGTTTGGATTCGTCGCGCACGGGTAAGGGGAACTTGGCAATGCGTTCGTCCGGCAGGTTGTAGGAAAAGTCACTGATGCGGATATGTTTCGGGTCTTGAGTCATAGTTTTTTGATTTGAGGCACAAAGGTAGGAATAATTCCGTATCTTTGCGCCGTTATTTACAGAGAAGTGGTTGTAAACTTTTGAACCCCTGAATGCTGCTTGTAATATACGGATTGGTATTCTATTGATAAGCAGTAAGTTATCTCTTATATATAACAAGCTCGCTGCTTGTGGCTTAGGAGTTTGCTGCTTATAGCTTGGAAGTTTGCTGCATAGCCTGGAACATTTTTCATGAAAAAAATAGTCCGGGTGGCAGGCATATACAATAAGTAGTGTAGCATGGAGTGTTTAAATCATGGCAAATAAAAACAGGTAAGATAAAAACAAGAAGATTATGAAGAAAGGTGACAAAGTGCGTTTTTTAAGCGAAGTAGGTGGAGGTCGCGTGTCGGGCTTCCAGGGTAAAGACATTGTGCTGGTGCAAGACGAAGACGGCTTCGACATCCCCATGCCCGTGCGTGAGTGTGTGGTAGTAGAAACAGACAACTACAACATTCCTACACCAGCCGACAAAGTTCGGCGGAGAGAGGAACAAACTGCTTCCAAACCTCAAGCTCAGCCTTTGGTACAGCCACGTGAGCAGCCCCAAGTGTCAGTCTATCGTCAGCCCGAGGTTCGTGGAGGAAACGTTCTCAATGCTTACCTGGCTTTTGTGCCTGTCGACATTAAGTCGGTAAGCACTACACCTTTCGAGGCTTATCTGGTGAACGATTCCAACTACGACCTATTTTATACCTATCTCGTGGCCGAAGGTAAGGCTTGGAGCGTGGTCAGTCATGGGTTGGTAGGCCCCAACGAGAAATATCTGTTGGAAGAATTTGAGAAGGCCGCTTTGAACGAACGCGAGCGTGTGTGTGTGCAACTGGTGGCATTCAAGGAGCGCAGTTCGTTTGCTTTGAAGCCTGCTGTGTCGGTAGAACTGCGTATAGACGTGGTGAAATTCTACAAGCTGCACACTTTCCAACCCTCCGATTTCTTTGAGACGCCAGCCCTTATCTACGACTTGGTGCGCAACGACCAGCCGGCACGGCAGATTATTGTCGATGCCCGCGAGCTTCAGCAGGCCATGACCCGGAAGAAGTCGGCGGATGCTTCGGGCAATGCGCAGCAGACATCCAAGTCGAAACCCAATCCCGACCCGAGGAAAGACCTCGTGGAAGTAGACCTTCACATTGATGCTTTGCTGGACGATACGAGAGGCATGACGCCCGGCGAGATGCTGCAATACCAGCTTGCGAAGTTCCGTGAGGTCATGGAGAAATACCGTCAGAAGCATGGACAACGCATTGTCTTCATTCACGGCAAGGGCGAAGGCGTGTTGCGCAAGGCTGTGCTGGACGAGTTGAAGCGTAAATATCCTGCCTGTAAAACCCAGGATGCGTCGTTTCAGGAATATGGTTTCGGTGCTACCCTGGTGACGGTATACTGACAAATTCCTAAAAGTTGCACAGAACAGCTCTATAGAGTAGTAGCTTTCTACTCTATGGAGTAATTATTTGCCTTCGCAGGCATACATATTTAATATATATGATATAGTTGATTATGATGAACAGACGAGATATGGGCCGCTTTGCGTGTCCGGTTCCCTTCCGCTCTTCAATTTCTGTGGCTGTCCTGTTCCTGCTGATGTGGCTTCCGCTTGTGGTGTCATGCCACCGCGGTCAACAGTCGGCAACATCTGTGAGCGAATCATTGTGTTTTGATGCATTTCTCCGTACCTGTTCCGATTCCATCTCGTTGGTCCCGAGGCAAGTGCGCACAGAGGCATTGAATCGGATGCGGCGGTGCCAGGACAGCTTAGTAGCCTATCAATACCTCTCTGTAGCACTAAAGACATGCCTTGTGACTTTCGACCTCGATTCTGCCCGTCTTCTAATTAATGAGATAGAAGATTATGTACGTCGTGCTCCCGCTTCGCCCCGTCTTGCCGATTTGTTGTCAGAATGTCTCAACACCAAAGGTAATGTTTTTGCCCGCACAGGCTATATGGATTCGGCTACCGCCTGCTTCTATCGGTCTGGTCTGCTCCTGATGCAGGGCTCCCGTACGGAATCTCTGCCCGATGTGCTCATCAACCTGGCCGATGCCTATAACCGTCAGGGCAAGTTGGATAGCAGCGCTTATTGGTACCGCCGCGCTCTTCTGTTGTGCGATTCATTGGGACTGGTCTCCCGGCGCAAAGTTCCTATCTACTATGGGCTTGCCCAGATATATTCTTCGCTGCGGGTTTTCGGGCAGTGCGACCATTACTATGACCTGGCTGCTTCTTACTATGACCAGATGCTTCCTTTTGAGAAACATTTTTACCTGAACAATCGCGGTACCACTTATTATTATCGTGGCGATTTACTTACGGCACGTGACTATTTTCTCCGCGCCTTGGATCTTACCGACGATTATCCGGACATGCTTTATGAAGTAAATCTGAGCCGCATCAATCTCAGCGACTGTTACCTGGGACTTGGTCAACCCGATTCCGCAGAACGTTACCTTGGTTTGTGTGAGCCTTTCTTCCGCGCTACAGATGTGTCTACTGCCCTCTACTATTTGGATACGCAACACATTCAGTTGGCACTTTTGCGTGGCAACCTTCCTGAAGCGGCCCGTTTTATAGCCCATTCTGTTACTCCGCCAGATGTTGATCCCGATCTGATACATATACGTAACCGATATCTGCGGCGTTATTACCGGGCAATAGGCGACTATCGTACGGCTTATCATAACCTGGAGAAGGATTTGCAACTCGATGATTCCATCCGTAATGAACGTGTCCGCATGCGTATAGCCGACCTGACTTTACGCTACCAGCAAGATTCTACGCTAATGGCTCACCGGCTGTTGTTGCAGGAACAGCAGACCGAAATGTTCCGTTTGCGTCAGACGCGCTTTATTGGGTTGGCTTTCGGAGCATTGGCTCTGTTGGCAGCTCTTTTTGTCTATCTCTATAACAAGAAAAAGCGGGCTCTTCTTCTGGCACAGGGCAGGCGCACGGTGTCTTCGCTACGTTTGGAGAATATCCGCAACCGTTTGTCGCCGCATTTTATTTTCAATATACTTAACCAGTTAATGTCGGGTATCGCTCCTTCCCAGCGTCAGAGGCTTTCGTCACTGGTCAAACTGATGCGCCGCAATCTGGAACTGGCCGATCAGCTTTGTGTCACGCTGGATGAAGAACTTGATTTTGTACGTACTTATCTGGAGTTGGAGCGTCAGGCTCTGGGTCCGGCATTCCATTTCAGCATAGATATAGCTCCTGAAGTTTGTCCCGACCGGGTGATGCTGCCTTCTATGCTTCTGCAGATTCCTGTCGAAAATGCGCTGAAACACGCATTGAAAGATAAGGACGGGGAACGTTTGCTTTGGATAGCAGTGTCTGCCAGCCAGGAAGGGACTGATATTCGTATTACCGATAATGGCGGAGGTTACCGTGCAGATAGCGTCAGGCGTGGTACGGGTACTGGCATGAAAGTAATTATGCAGACCATTCAGATATTGAATCAGAAAAACCGGCAGTCTATTGATATTTCGGTCCATAACGTATCTTTGCCTTCGGGAGATACAGGTTGCGAGGTTGCTTACCGCTTACCCAGCCAGTATGATTACCAGATTTAGTGAGACTTTTTAATCCTTATTTTAATATGGATAGCCTCCTATTCTGCCGTATAGTTCGTTTTTTAGCTTTTCGATCTTGCCCGAACGCAATATAATCTTTATATTCGCTGTCTGAAAATAGGACACAAGCATACTAATATGGATAAATATAAAGTAGTCATAGTAGATGATGATGAGCTTTCTCTGGAGAACTTGACTTTTGCTCTGGCAAAGGATGAACGTTTCTCTGTGGAGGGAATTGCTCATAATGCCAGGCAAGGAAAGAAGCTGATAGCCCAGATACGGCCGGACTTGCTTTTCTTGGATATGGAGTTGCCAGATATGACAGGAATGCAGCTTCTGCAGGAGATGCGTGACGATTTGTCGCGTACCATGCGGATTGTGTTCTATACAGCATACGATAAATATATGATTCAGGCCATCCGTGAGGCTGCTTTTGATTATCTGCTGAAACCTTTCGATGATCAGGAGTTGAAAGATATATTAGACCGCTTTGTGAAACAGGCGACTGCTTTGAAGCCGGAGCCTCTTTTTTCTAATGTGCCGGTGTCTTCGAGGCAGACCTTCATCGTTTTTACGCCTACCAACGACATGCGTGCCTTGCGTCCTTCGGAAATAGGTTTCTTCCGCTATTGTTCAGAACGTAAACAGTGGGAGGTTATTCTGAATAACCAGCCTCCTTTGGCTTTGCGCCGTGGTATGACGGCAGAGCAGATTACTCAATTTTCTCCCTGTTTTGTACAGATACACCAGTCGTACATTATTAATATTGACTATCTTATGATAATAAAGGAAAGCAAATGTCTGCTTTATCCTCCATTTGATAAAGTAACAGAGTTGCTGGTATCCCGCAAATATAAAAAAGAACTGCAAGAACGCTTTTGCTTGTGAAAGTAGAGCGGATATTATAATTTGGTTAGGGAGTTGACACTGACTTTTACAAGTGTCGACATAAAAAGAGGGCGTATCAAATTGATGAGATTTGGTATGCCCTCAATTTTTTCCCTTGAAGGCTTCCTACATGCTTCCGGCAACTGAGTTCTGAACCTGTTCCCGGAATATCGGATTCTCGGCGTGTGTATATGTAATGATACACACAAGGTTATGGAAAGAGAACGGTTGGTTTGAGGTTATAATTCCGGAAGGGTATTGGGGGAGATATATAATTTGTTATATATCAACAGCCTGCAGATTTTCCTCGTGGTATGACAAAACTCCAGCCAATGAAAGCCTGGGGCTTTGTTTCATACGTTTTCGGCAAGTTATAAAAAGAGGGGTATCTGCATGTCGATACCCCTCTTTTTGCATATAAACCAAATAGTTTGTTGTCTTTCTTACTTGATTTCGATACCTTTGTTTTGAAGTGTAAGGTTCAGAATCTTTGTGTAGTCAGCATATTGCTTCTCGTTCAAGGCCTTCTTCATCAACTTCAAGTTGCCATAGATGGCGTTGTGAAGCAATTCTTTCTGATTCTTCTTGGAAGTGTTGGCACGCTTCATCTGTTCGTTGAAGAAGTCACAGATGTTGGCCACTTCTTCGTGTTGGTTACCGCTTAGTTGCAGATAACGGCTCAGCTTCTCTACGTTAATGTTTCCTTCCCACTTTTCGGTAGTCGGTTGGTTTCCTGCTGCAAAACTTGCAGTTGTCAGGCAGAGTGCTGCCACTAAAGTCATTCCAAAACGTTTCATAATACCTACTTTTTTAATTGTTAACCTAAAAACTAAATCTTTATGCAAAGCTAATACCTATTGAAAGGTCTTACTCTTTCTTTTTACCGATGCAAATATACGAGCATGTTTTATAACACAAAAATGAATGGTGAAAAAACTTCATGTTACCCCTCTATTTCTTGATATTTGTCAATTAGAGCGTGTGAAAATGGGAGTTTGTATTCGTTTCTGTAATCAATTTGTAATACAAAACGAATTATATCAATGAATCTGAAAGCATATACGGACTTTTTCTTCTCTTGCCAAGAGTTGCACCATAGTACAGTGTTGGGTAGCCAATGTTTCGCTCTTGGGAGCTACATGTTGTATTTGTATGTCTTCTGAAAGATTTCTTTTCTTGCGTGTGCATTAACTTTTTAAAGTTAATTTGTCCGTAAGATTCTGGACACTCGTACAATAGAGGAATTGGTTTTCTTTTCCTTGTCGATGAGCCGTTGAGGTATGAGTTTCCCCGTCGGGCGCTATCATGTGTGCATACTTATCTAACAGATGAGACTTGGAAAAATGGTTGATTGATAGCGGGTGTTTGAGATGATTCGGTATCTTTTTAATAAACAGGACGTTGCTTCTAATCGCTTAGAAGTTTGTTTCTAACCGCTTAGGACTCTGTTTCTAATTGCTTAGGACTTTGTTTCTTATAGCTTGGCAGTTTGTTTCTGGAAGTCAACTGTTGCAATTAGACCTTATCGGCGATTATAGGACATGGGCAAGGGTGGAATCGGGGCATTGTTGAAAGGTGGATATGACATGATTGTGAAATTGATGTTAAAATATAATTGGAGATGCTCTTACATATAAAGAATAAAGTTTATCTTTGTCGTCTGACAGATGTGTCAGGATTGAATAATACCTGTATTCGTTAAACTGGAAAAGGCAATGATACGATTAGGCATAGACATAGGTTCGACCACAGTCAAACTGGTGGTTATTGATGAAAAGGCTGATATTTTGTATACGAAATACGAACGTCACAATGCACGTGTAAAAGAAGTTTTGGCACTTTGCCTGCAAGAACTGATGGCTGTGTTGGGCGACCGGGAGGTGTCTGTACGCATGACCGGCTCCATCGGCATGGGGATGGCCGAGAAATATTCCATCCCTTTTGTGCAGGAAGTAGTGGCGGCTGCACGTGCTATCAAGCAAACCTATCCAGGCGTACGGTCGATGATAGACATCGGTGGTGAAGATGCCAAAGTGGTGTTTTTCAAAGATGGAAAAGCCAGAGATTTGCGCATGAACGGTAACTGTGCGGGAGGCACGGGGGCGTTTATCGACCAGATGGCGGTTATCCTGGGGGTAGATGTGAGCGAATTGGATCGTCTGGCAGCAGGAAGTACACAAATTTATCCTATCGCTTCGCGGTGTGGTGTCTTCTGTAAGACAGACATTCAGAATCTGGTGGCTAAAAATGCTACGCGCCAGGACATAGCGGCTTCTATCTTTCATGCTGTGGCGGTACAGACGGTGGTTACGTTGGCACACGGGTGCGACATTCAGGCGCCGGTGCTTTTTTGCGGGGGACCGCTGACGTTTATGCCTACCTTGCGCAAGGCTTTTGTAGACTATCTGTCTGTTGATGAAGCTGATACAGTGTTGCCTTCCAATGGTGCCCAGCTTCCTGCCCTGGGAGCAGCTTTATATGAACTGTCGGCAGATCAGGAGAAGTCGTTCATGTTGTCGGCATTCAAGGATACCATTTTGCATGCTGCGGCTTCAGCAGATGCGAAAGGAAAACAAGTCGGATTGCCGCCTGTCTTTAAGAATGAGATGGACTATCGCCTGTGGAAGATGCGCATGTCGGATTGTACTGTCAAGAAACACTCTTTACGGCAAGGCACTTACGATGTCTTTATCGGAGTAGATTCCGGCTCTACTACGACTAAAATTGTAGTGACCGATGCCGATGCCTGCATACTATATTCTTATTATGCCAATAATGGAGGAAACCCCGTGGAGGCCGTAGAGCAAGGATTGCGACAGCTGAGTGAGGAATGTAAGGCGTGTGGAGCTGTCCTTAACATACGGGGCGGTTGTTCTACCGGATATGGCGAGGATTTGATAAAGGCAGCTTTTGGCTTTCAGTCGGGTATTGTAGAAACTATTGCACATTACATGGCTGCCAGACATTTGAACAAGGAGGTATCTTTTATTCTTGACATCGGCGGGCAGGATATGAAGGCGATGTTCGTTACCGACGGAGTGATTGACCGCATAGAAATAAACGAAGCCTGTTCTTCGGGATGTGGGTCGTTCATCGAGACTTTTGCCAAGAATCTGGGATACACTCCTTCCGACTTTTCCCGCTTGGCATGCGAGGCTCGTCATCCGTGCGATTTGGGTACCCGCTGCACTGTCTTTATGAACTCCAAAGTCAAGCAGGTATTGCGTGAGGGTGCCACCATAGAGGACATCGCAGCAGGTTTGGCCTATTCGGTAGTAAAGAACTGTCTGTATAAGGTGTTGAAGCTGAAAGATGTTTCGGTGTTGGGTAAGCATATTTTCGTGCAGGGAGGCACTATGCGCAACGATGCGGTAGTGCGTGCTATTGAACTGCTCACGGGAGCGGAAGTGACCCGCTGTGATATGCCGGAATTGATGGGAGCTTTGGGGTGCGCTCTTTATGCTATCCGCCATCCGGGCGAGGCAATCAGGTTAGATGCATTGGAAGAAAAGGCTTCCTTTACTACCCATGAACTTCATTGCCGGGGGTGTGCCAATCAGTGTGCGGTGACTGCGTATTCTTTTGGGAATGGCCGCCGTTATTATTCGGGCAACCGCTGTGAGCGTGTCTTTTCCAATGGAGGGGAACATCAGCAGGGAGTCAATGTGTATAGGCAGAAGGAAAAACTTTTATTCGACCGTGCTTCGGATGCTCCTGTCGGCGCTTTGACTATCGGTCTGCCCCGCTGTCTGAATATGTTCGAAGATTATCCATTCTGGCATGCCCTCTTTACCGCCTGTGGCTTTCGGGTATGTCTGTCCGATGCCTCCGATTATACGGCTTATGAAAGCAGTGCCCGGATGGTGATGTCTGACAATATTTGTTTCCCGGCCAAGCTGGTACATAGCCATATCCGTAATTTGCAGGAGAAGCGTGTCAATCGTATTTTTATGCCCTTTGTCGTGTTTGAAAAACAATACGATGGGTACAACAGTTATAATTGTCCCATAGTTACCGGCTATTCGGAAGTGATAAAAGGAGTGCAACAAACCGACATTCCTATAGACTCTCCTGCCATTACGTTCAAAGACAAAAAATTGCTGGCTGTCCAATGTAAGGAATATCTTTTTTCATTGGGCGTACCTTCTTCTGTGGTGTCGATGGCTTTGAACCGGGCATTGCAGGCTCAGGAAGCTTATGAACAGGCCTTGGTGGAGGTAAATGAGCAAGTTCTGGCTCAGGCGCGCCAGGCTCATGGATTGGTGGTTTTATTGGCTGGCCGACCTTATCATACCGATTCTCTTATTCAGCACCAGGTGGGAGACTTGCTGGCCGGTATGGGTATATATGTGATAACTGACGACATTATACGTCGTCATTCGCAGCCGGCAGCTGATGTGCATTTTGTAGAGCAATGGGCTTATCCGACCCGCATTCTTGATGCCGCCCGCTGGTGTGGCAAGCAGGGGAGGGATGTGCAGTTTGTCGAACTGACCTCTTTCGGTTGTGGTCCCGATGCTTTTTTGGTGGATGAGGTGCGCAGTCTGTTGATGCGTCATGGCAAGTCTTTGACTTTGCTGAAACTGGACGATATAAACAATGTAGGTTCAATGCGGTTACGTGTGCGTTCGCTATTGGAAAGCTTGAAGTTATTGCCTGTGTCAACAGAAGCTGCCCATGAAGAACAGTTTATCACAACACCGGTTTTTGACAAGATAGCCCGTAAGCGGAAAATCCTCATACCTTTCTTTACTCCTTTCCTGTCTCCTTTGTTGCCCGATATTATGAAGGTGGCAGGATACGATGTAGAGAATCTTCCTCTCAGCGATGCTAAATCGGCAGAGTGGGGTTTGAAATATGCCAACAATGAAGTCTGCTATCCGGCTACACTGATAGTGGGAGATGTCCTTAAAGCTCTCAAGAGTGGACATTATAATCCTGATGAAACGGCAGTGGCTATTACCCAAACCGGAGGTCAGTGCCGTGCCAGCAATTACTTGCCTCTTATCAAGAAGGCATTGGTTGATGCCGGGTTTGCCAACGTGCCGGTCATTTCCGTTACCTTTGGTGACATGATGGGGAATTATCAGCCCGGGTTCAGGATGAATTGGTTGAAGCTGATGCCCATAGCCATTCGTTCTGTCCTCTATACAGATTGTTTGGCTAAGTTTTATTACGCATCGGTTGTGCGCGAAAAAGAGAAAGGCAGTGCCCGTGCCTTGGCAAAGCAGTATCTGGAGAAGGCCGGACAACTTATCCGTAGTGGGCGTACGGGTGAGATGTATGATTTATTGGCGCATGCAGCTCAAGACTTTGCGGGCATATCTACTGATGTTACCTATCCGAAAGTTGGCGTGGTAGGAGAGATATTCTTGAAGTTCAATCCTTTTGCGCAGCAACGTGTGACCGACTGGTTAATCGGGCAGCATATCGAAGTGGTGCCTCCCCTTATGACGGGTTTCTTTCTGCAAAGTTTCGTCAATCGGGAAGCATGGGGGCGGTCTCATCTTCAGCGCAACACCCTTCCTTCATCAGTGGCACGCTGGATATACAAGCTGATTTGGAGAGAGGTAGAACGGGTTAACCTCATCGGAGCCCGTCATCCATTCTTTACGCCTTTTGAAGATATTTTCCAGCAGGCACGTGCGGCATCAAAGGTTATTACTCTTAATGCCCAGTTTGGTGAGGGATGGCTTTTGCCTGGAGAGATAGTGTCGTATGCCTCGCAAGGAGTGCGGCATGTTGTAAGTCTCCAGCCTTTTGGATGTATAGCCAATCATATTGTTGCCAAAGGCATGGAAAAGCGCATTACACAGTTGTTTCCTGATATGAATCTGCTCTCGCTGGATTTCGACAGTGGAGTTAGCGAAGTGAATGTGACTAATCGCTTACTTCTGTTTACCAATAATTTAAAGGATTGAACTTATGGAATCAATGGAAGATCGTATATTGGCCAGTGCGGAACAGTTGTTTCTGGAAAGAGGTTTCGATGGCACCAGCATGAGCGACATAGCTGCCAAAGCAGGAATTAACCGACCGACATTGCATTATTATTTCCGTACGAAGGACAAGATGTTTCGTGCCGTTCTTTCGCGGATTGTGTTGTCATTTGTTCCTCGTGTCTACGACATTATTGTGCAGTCGGAGAAACCTGTCGCCGAGCGTGTATCTGAGGTTCTTGACGCTTATATGGTCATTTTTATGAACAAGCCTTGCTTGCCTCTTTTTGTTGCACGGGAGATACAGCGGGATTTTGATTTCTTAGTGCGCATGATGCGTCAGGAACAGATAGATCGTTATGCCCATAAGATTATCTGCGCCTTGCAGACCGAAATGGATGGGGGAAGATTGCGGAAAGTTCCTCTCCGCAGTCTTTTTTATACCTTCTATGGTTTACTGGTCTTTCCCTTCTTGACCCGCCATCTCACAGAGGCATTGCTTTTGAAAGAGGGCGAAAGCTTTAAGGATATGCTGGTTGAATGGAAAAAACATGTGGTTTCGCAGATGTGTGCTTTTTTGCTGGAAAAATAACTATACATACATCAGGTCGCTGATGATGTCATCCGAAATGAAAATGCCTTCTTCGGTCAGTCGGAGTCTTCCATCTTGTGTGACAATTTTACCACGCCTCAAATGCGGGGCTGCCATGCGCTGTAAGTAATCCAGGCGTTCCGTGCCGAAGTCCGTGCGTATTTTGTCCAAGGATATGCCCCAAATAGTCCGCATTCCGGTCATGACATATTCGTTATATCTGGTGTCGGCATTCAGCACTTCCGTTTCGTAGGGGCGTTTTCCCTGCTCCATGCCCTGTATGTAGGTTTCCAGCGAAGCTTTGTTCCATTCCCGGCTACGTGTGTCGAAGGAATGGGCAGATGGTCCGCATCCCAAGTAGGGGATGCCCTGCCAATAAGAGGTATTGTGACGGGCATGTTTGCCGGGCAGACAGAAATTGGAAATCTCATAATGCACATATCCCGCTTGGCGGAGAGTGGAGTTCAGCTGGGAGAAAAATTTCAGGCTCATGTCTTCATCCACTTCCCTGACCCGTTTTTCCTGTCGTAGCCGATAGAGTGGGGTACCTTCTTCGTAAGTCAAGTGGTAAGCAGACAAGTGCTCCGGATGCAGTTGCAGGGCTTGCATCAGGTCATTCTCCCACAGCTTTTCAGTTTCTCCAGGCAATCCATAAATGAGGTCGATGCTGATATTGTCGAATCCTGCTTCCCGGCAACGTCTGACGGCATTTTGGGCTTGAGCGGCATTGTGCCTCCGATGCAAAAGCTGTAAGGTTCTGTCGTCAAAAGTCTGTATTCCCAAGCTAATCCGGTTGAACGGGAAGCGGCGTAATGTATGTACGTATTCATCAGTCAAGTCATCCGGATTGGCTTCTAATGTAATTTCTACAGTCTTGTCCAGTCCATATACCTCTTGCAAAGTCTGGAAAATATTATCAAAATTCTCTTCACTAAGCTGCGAAGGGGTACCTCCTCCGAAATAAACGGTTTCGACAGTCGCTTCTTTCAGATAATCTTTCCGTTCTTTTAGTTCCAGACAAAGCGCCTGGACGTAGCGTTGCCGTAAATCTTCGCGGGTAGTGGAATAGAAATCGCAATAAATGCAGCGGGTTTTGCAAAACGGTATATGTAGATAGATGCCTGCCATAATATTACTGAAAACAGATTTTGTGCCGGACAAAGTTAAGTAAAGGGACGGATAAATGCAAATTCTCCCTTAATGATGTTTAAAGTGTTTGTAGTTCAGGTGATTATTGGAGAAATACTACGCCTTCACGCATTTCCCATAGGCCCCAGATTGCTTGTCTGTATGAAGCTTACTGCCAAGGTATAAGAAGTCTGTACGGAATATATATGCAGTCGGCTTGTTATACCTTTCCACCAAAGACATAACAAAGACCGTGGGAAAAGCGTGAAGACGACAACCTTCATGAGAACATATTTGAAGCCATCCTCCCTAACCTTATCGGCGTATCCCTTCGTTTAAGCGGCGGGGGTTGCCGTGTGGCAAAGTAGCCGCTCGGTGTCCCCCCGCCGCTTTCACTGGTATACAAGTTTTTAATAACTGAAGCGTAATCCGGCTTGAAGCGTGAAATTAAAAGGATTTTCTTTCCTGATGGTTTGTATTTCAGAACCATCGTCAAAATAGTAAGAGATACCCGGTTCTACATAAATGCCGACACGGTGGCTGATGTTATATTGGATACCGGTTGATGCCATGACAGATAGTTGTATGGGGTCTACGATTTCTGTCTTTGAACCGATTTTTCCATAGATACATTTTTCCATCATCCCTCCAGCCGAAAGGTATAGGGTGAAATTCTTTTTGTCCAGATAATTCCAGTTGCCGCGGATAGGAATGCCGAGGTAATGTAATTTCTGTTTTGTTTTTTCAACGTCTCCCTGATAGTATAAGTCCGAAGCAAGGAAAGTATAGACTAATCCTGTTTCTATAGAGAATCCTTTAGGCAGATTCTTCCGGAACGACACCCCTACGCTGACCGGCTGTTTGTGGTCTGCTGAAAGAAGTGTACGTTTATTCTGTTGCAGATAAGGCACTCCGTTTTGGAAAATCACCTCCTGTCCTTTCGGAATATAGATAATACCGTCGGAAGTGGCACTGAGATCCATATTGATATAACCGGTTCCTGGTGCATTTTGCAGGATGCTTTGTATTTCAGGTTGCTGTATTCCTTTGCTAAATCCTCCCGTATTTCCGGCAGATACGCCTATGGACCAGCCTTTGTTGTTATCAGATGAATGAGACGTTTTAGCCAAAGCCAACAAATCTTCTCTTGTAGCTGGCAGTGAATTCTTTTTCTTTCTTTTCTTGCTTGCGTCTTTATTCTGGTTTTCTGTGGTTGGGGTAGCCAGGTCTTTTGCATCTTCTTTCTTCTCGGCATTTTCAGCAACAAGAGGTGGAACGTCGTTTGTCTTTTCAACGCTGACAACTTCTATTGCCTGCATGTTGTGAGAGTCTTTTTGCAGGACAGGTTTGCGCGAATGGTTGGTGGCAATCGGTTCATCTGTAACCTGCTTGGCAGGTGAAGCAGGAGTCGAAAAGATGTCGGATGAGGATACCTTCTCGGGCGTTAAATCGGCTACGGGTATTTGAGTTGTTGACGAGGGACCAGTCAGGCGCAATCCCACGAGGATGATGGTACCTGTCAGTATGGCGGCTGCAATTGTTGTTATCCATCGCCGCATGGGAGTAAGCCGGTACTCTGTCTTTTTCGGTGCAGAAAGTTCTTTTTCCAGGCGTTGCCAGCCGGAAGTTGGAACCTGTTCAGAGTAGTCCTCCAACTGTTCTTTCAACTTTTGTAACCATATTTCTTTTTCCATAAGAGTATCCTTTATTGTCAGTTTAAGAATTCTTTTTTATCCATTCTTGTACTTTAGCAGCCAGTGAACTCTTGGCTCGAACCAATTGAGAAGCAGATGATTTCTCGTTGATACCCAGTAGGGCTGCTATTTCTTTATGCGGTTTTCCTTCGAATACATACAGGTTGAGCACTGTGCGGTAACCTGGTGGCAATTCACCGATAAACCGCATTAAAACTTCGCGGGGGATGGTTTCTATGGCATCCGGAGATGGCTCAGCATAAGCTTCAGGGGCATTCTCAAGGGAGGTAGACTGGTTCATTACATCGTTGCGCCGAAGATGTTGCAGCACGACGTTTATCACGACGCGTTCTATCCATGCTCTTAAGGAGCCGTTGCCTCGCCAGGTGAATTTGTCGAACGAATCAAACAATTTCAAGAAACCATCATGTAACAAGTCTTCAGCGGTATCACGATCTCCTGTATAGCGAAGACATATACCCAACAGCCGCCCGGCAAATCGCTCGTACAGCTCTTTGTAGGCCGCTCTGTCTCCTTGCTTGCAGCGTTCCGCTAATTCTTGTTCTTCCATTTCTTGTATTTCTACACGTGTTTAATCTGAAAATGCAACAAGACCAAAAATACTGCATTGGTATATACGGAAAAAAGTAATTAATTCTATTTAACACGCTCCGGTGCAGTATTTAACGTGCTATTCATATTTTTGTATAACATTGCTTTCATGTCGGGTATCTGTTTGGAGATGTTGGAATCCATCTCGGATGTTTGTGCCCGATGGAAAATTCAAATCAAGGAATAAGAAAAGAATAGATTATGAAAAGTGTAAAGAATAAGTGGGGAATCCATTTCCTGTTTAGGATGTGGGTGGCTGTGGCGGTTCTGGCAGTGACAGTCTCGTCATGTCTGGAGGATGATGAGTATGAGGTTGACGAATTGCTGTTTGCCATCGGCAACGTAAGAATCATAGAGGGAAATGATTATTATTTCGAGTTGGATGAGGGAAGCAAACTCTATCCGGGAGATACGACTGCAATCAGCAATTATCCGCTGGTGGAGAATCAGCGTGCTTTTGTTTATTTCACGTTATTGGAGCAGGCATTGCCTGGCTATGAATATAATGCCGCTTTAAAGCATGTGGAGAATATACTGACGAAAGACATTCACAAAATGACGCCGGAAGAGGAGGACAGCATTGGGCATGACCGTATCGATGTAGATAATATTTGGCTCACCGAAGATTATGTCAACATTGTCTATAGATTCTATCACAGCAATAACGCCGAGAAGAAGCACATGCTGAATCTGGTGGTAAACGAGAATGCCTCAGCCTCCGACGACGGATTTCTGCATTTGGAGTTCAGACACAATGCCTATAATGACACTCCTTTGCAAGGTGGCAATGGTATTGTTTCCTTCAGGTTAGACAGTATTCGTGATCAATTGGATAAATATGAGGGATTGTGCATCCGCGCTTATACGCTATATCAGGGGGAGAATGACTTTTTCGTTAAAAAGTGAGTGGTTGGGATAAGTAGAGTTTGCGCTATATAAGATGAGCCTGCTGCAAAGGTATAAGGAGCCGATTTCTTATGCCTTTGCAGCAGGCTTCTTATTGCTTAGGAGTAAACGCCATTCCTGTAATTCTTGTAGAAGATGTCTGTTTTTTCTTCTTTTGCAAAACTTAATCGTATCAAATGTTTCCAGTTTTACAATTATTCGTTATTTTTGCACCCATGAGAGGAAAGATGTAAAGCAAAAAGACAGAAGGTAGGGGCTCTTGCAAGACTTTTGCCTATTCGCATCTTCTCATGCCGGTTCCTCTCCTCTGAATAACTTTTTTGGAAAAGATTTATGAGTATCGCAATCATTAAATACAATGCAGGCAATATCCGTTCGGTGGACCATGCACTGCGGCGCTTAGGGGTAGAACCTGTGATTACGGCTGATGAGAATATGCTGCGCCGGTGCGACCGTGTGATATTTCCGGGTGTAGGAGAAGCTGCTACTACCATGGAGTTTCTTCGGGCTTCGGGGTTGGATCTTCTGATAAAGAACTTGAAGCAACCTGTGCTGGGAATCTGTCTGGGTATGCAGTTGATGTGCCTCCATTCCGAGGAAGGTGATGTCGACGGTTTGGGTATTTTTGATGCTGATGTCCGTCGGTTTCATTCCTGTCGTCATGAAGACAAGGTACCGCACATGGGATGGAATACTATTTCTCACACAAAGAGCCCTTTGTTTGAGGGCTTTGAACAGGAGGAATATGTTTATTTCGTACATAGTTATTATGTTCCTTTGCATCCTTGTACAGTGGCGGTGACGGATTATATACATCCTTTCAGTGCAGCTTTGCACCGTGATAACTTCTATGCCACCCAGTTCCACCCTGAAAAGAGCGGCAGTGTGGGTGAGCGAATCTTGCGCAATTTCTTGCTTTTATGAATACGGATTATTATGAAGATAGAGATTATTCCTGCCATTGACCTGATTGACGGCAAATGCGTACGGCTTTCACAAGGAGAATACGATAGCCGGAAAGTGTATGACGGACAACCTTTGGAAGTGGCCAAAGCCTTTGAAGCGCATGGTATCCGCCGTCTGCATGTGGTGGATCTTGACGGTGCCGCCTCACAGCACATTGTAAACCATCGTGTCCTGGAACAACTGGCAACGCATACTTCGCTGGTGATTGATTTTGGCGGTGGACTTAAGACAGATGATGACTTGCGTATCGCTTTTGAATGTGGCGCGCAGATGGTAACTGGCGGAAGCATAGCAGTGAAAAGCCCTGAAACCTTTTGTCGCTGGATTCAGATCTATGGCTCTGACCGTATTATTTTAGGTGCTGATGTGAAGGAGGGGTGTATAGCGGTTAACGGCTGGAAAGAAAAGAGCGAATGTCAGCTTTTGCCTTTTCTTGATAAATATGTCAGGCTGGGAGTGACTCAGGCTATATGCACCGATATAGGTCGCGATGGCATGCTGAAGGGACCTGCTCTGGAGCTTTACCGGGAAATATGTCGGCATCAGCCTTCGCTGAAACTGATTGCGAGCGGGGGAGTGGGAAGTATGGCAGATATTTATGCGCTGGAAGAAGCCCAAATCCCAGCTGTCATTCTTGGAAAGGCTTTTTATGAGGGACATATCACACTGAAAGACCTGGAAGAAGCAGTGACCGATATGGAACATTGACCGTGACGTGGGTGTTTCAGATAAATATGAATGGATTAAACCAAGATTAAATATGCTGGCTAAAAGAATAATACCCTGTCTCGATATTAAAGATGGGCAGACTGTGAAAGGAACCAATTTTGTCAATCTTCGTCATGCCGGAGATCCGGTGGAACTGGCACGTGTCTATAGCGACCAGGGAGCTGATGAATTGGTGTTTCTTGATATAACAGCCAGTTTCGAAAAGCGTAAAACCTTTACGGAACTGGTAGAACGCATAGCGGCTAACATCAATATCCCTTTTACCGTAGGAGGTGGGATACATGAGTTGGGTGATGTAGAGCGTTTGCTTAACGCCGGAGCCGATAAAATATCTGTCAATTCGGCAGCTATCCACCGACCGGAGCTTATTGGCGATATAGCCCGTCATTTTGGCTCGCAAGTATGTGTGTTGGCTATAGATGCCCGGCATACACCGTCGGGATGGCGCTGCTTTCTCAATGGAGGAAGGGTAGAAACGGAACGTGAACTCTTTTCCTGGGCTTACGAAGCACAGGAGCGGGGAGCCGGGGAGATTCTGTTCACCAGTATGGATCATGATGGAGTACGGAACGGTTATGCCAACGAAGCACTGGCTACTCTTGCCGACAAACTTTCTATCCCTGTTATCGCATCGGGCGGGGCAGGTACCAAGGAGCACTTTCGTGACGCTTTTCTGGACGGAAAAGCGGATGCTGCATTGGCGGCAGGCGTTTTTCATTTCAGAGAAATTAATATTCCCGATTTAAAGTTGTATCTTTGCACCCAGGGAATCCCTGTTCGAGTGGTATAGCCACGAAAACTCTCTAAAATGTATACATAATTATGAGCTTGAATTTTGAAAAACTGAACGGGTTAGTTCCAGCTATCATACAAGATGCCGATACGGCTAAAGTGTTGATGTTGGGTTTTATGAATCAGGAAGCTTATGACCTGACAGTACAAAGCGGTAAGGTTACTTTTTTTAGTCGTACACGCCAGTGCCTTTGGACAAAAGGGGAGGAGAGTGGCCATTTTCTTCATGTCGTGTCGATAAAGGAGGATTGTGACCACGATACTTTACTTATTCAGGTACATCCTGAGGGACCCGTCTGTCATACAGGTACCGACACTTGCTGGGGTGAGAAGAATGAAGAACCCATGCACTTCCTCAAGACTCTGCAAGACTTTATTTGCCAGCGTTATCATGAGATGCCCGAAGGCTCATATACTACCAGCCTTTTCCAATCCGGTGTGAATAAAATGGCACAGAAGGTCGGAGAAGAAGCCGTGGAAACCGTTATCGAAGCATGTAACGGAACCGGAGAGCGGCTTATCTATGAGGGAGCCGACTTGATATATCATCTCATCGTCCTTTTGACCTCTCAAGGTTACCGTATCGAAGATTTGGTTCGCGAATTGGAAGAGAGGCATACTGCCACATGGAAGAAGCACTGATTGCATATAAGAATGTAGAAATACATCAGCAGGAACTGTGCGTATTGAGCGGCGTGAATTTCGATTTCCGCGCCGGGGAACTGGTGTATCTGATAGGCAGGGTGGGGTCCGGTAAGACGAGTCTGCTGAAGACCTTTTACGGTGAGCTTGCCGTGAGCGCGGGGCAGGCAAGAGTGCTGGATTATGATATGATGCGCATACGCCGGAAACGTTTGCCGGAATTAAGACGTAAGCTGGGCGTTGTCTTTCAGGATTTCCAACTTCTTACGGATCGTACCGTGTATCATAACCTCGAATTTGTACTGCGCGCTACCGGCTGGAAAGATAAGGCTAAAATGAAAGAACGTATTGAACAGGTGCTGGCTTTGGTCGGCATGGATCATAAAGGGTATAAATTCCCTCTTGAACTTTCCGGGGGAGAGCAACAACGCATTGCCATTGCACGTGCTGTACTTAATTCCCCCCGTATTATTCTGGCCGATGAGCCGACGGGAAATTTAGATGTTGAGACTGGGCATATAATACTGGGATTGCTTAACGACTTGGCTCAAAAAGGGACCCTGGTTGTGGTTACCACGCATAATCTTCAGTTATTACAGGATTTCCCGGGAAGAGTATATCGGTGCGAGGCTCACCGGTTGATGGAAGTAGACGAGCATGTTACAACTGCTTTTGAATGCAAGAATAATTAAATATAAAGTTAGAAATGAATACAGGAATGAAAGTTTTAAAGTTTGGAGGCACATCGGTAGGATCTGCTCAGAGAATGAAAGATGTGGCCAGACTGATTACGGACGGTGAGCGTAAGATTGTAGTCTTATCGGCCATGTCAGGAACGACCAATACATTGGTGGAGATTTCTGATTATCTTTACAAGAAAAATCCCGAAGGTGCCAATGAAATCATTAATCGCCTTGAAGCCAAATATCGCAGGCATATTGATGAGTTGTATGCTACGCCCGAGTATAAACAGAAGGGTATGGATCTTATTAAGTCGCATTTTGATTACATCCGCTCTTATACAAAGGACCTTTTTACGCTTTTCGAAGAGAAAGTCATCCTGGCACAGGGCGAGCTGATTTCTACAGGAATGATGAACTATTACCTGCAGGAATGCGGTGTAAATTCAGTTTTACTTCCGGCCTTGGAGTTTATGCGTACGGACAAGAATGCTGAACCAGACCCTGTTTATATTAAAGATAAGCTCCGCGCCCAGCTGGAACTTTATCCTGATGCCGATATTTACATCACTCAAGGATTCATTTGCCGCAATGCCTATGGGGAAATTGATAACTTGCAACGGGGAGGAAGTGATTATACAGCCTCACTCATCGGTGCTGCTGTCAATGCTTCTGAGATTCAAATCTGGACCGACATCGATGGTATGCATAACAATGACCCGCGCATCGTAGATAATACTTCGCCCGTGCGTCACCTGCAGTTTGAGGAAGCAGCCGAACTGGCTTATTTCGGTGCAAAGATTCTGCATCCCACGTGCATTCAGCCTGCCAAGTATGCCAATATCCCTGTCCGTTTGCTTAATACTATGGACCCTTCGGCCGAGGGAACGCTTATTTCGAACGATACGGAAAAAGGAAAAATCAAGGCCGTGGCTGCCAAAGATAACATTACGGCTATTAAAATAAAGTCGAGTCGGATGTTGCTGGCTTATGGATTCTTGCGCAAGGTTTTTGAAATCTTTGAGAGCTACCAGACTTCTATTGATATGATTTGTACTTCCGAAGTGGGAGTGTCCGTGTCTATTGACAATGTAAAGCATCTCAATGAGATTCTGGATGACCTGAAGAAGTATGGTACCGTGACTGTAGACCGTGATATGTGTATCATTTGTGTGGTCGGTGATCTGGAATGGGAGAATGTAGGGTTCGAAGCCAAAGCGCTCGATGCCATGCGCGATATTCCGGTCCGTATGATTTCTTACGGAGGTAGCAATTACAATATCTCTTTCCTTATTCGTGAATGCGACAAGAAAGAGGCTCTTCAATCGTTGAGTAAGGCTCTATTTAATGAATAAGCGATTGAAGGATATAACGATTGGTGATAAATGATGGGGGAAATATGTGAGGAGTGACTTGCGTTTCCTGTCTGTCATTTATCATTAATCATTTATCGGTATGTGCGTATATAGACATACATGCATTTCTTTTTTAGCGATTAATCCAATTTACAAAACAACTTAAACATTTGTATGAAAGGAACATTTCCTCTTGATAAATTCCGCGATTTGCGCACTCCTTTCTATTATTATGACGTTCAGTTGCTGCGTGATACGCTCAATGCTATCAAGGTTGAATCAGCGCGGTGTGGACGCTGCGTTGTGCATTATGCCGTGAAGGCTAACGCCAATCCCAAGGTCTTGTCTATTATCCGTGAGAGTGGGCTGGGGGCCGACTGTGTGAGCGGGGGTGAAATTCAGGCTGCCCTTAAAGCGGGATTTCCACCGGAGAAGATTGTCTTTGCTGGTGTGGGAAAAGCGGATTGGGAAATTAATCTGGCACTGGATTACGATATATGCTGCTTCAACGTGGAGTCTGTGCCCGAACTGGAAGTGATTAACCAATTGGCACATGACAAAGGCAAGAAGGCCCGGGTGGCTTTTCGCATTAATCCCGACGTCGGTGCGCATACACATGCCAATATAACTACCGGTTTGGCCGAGAATAAGTTTGGCATACGTATGGAAGATATGGATTATGTCATTGATTTGGCAGGGTCTATGCAAAATGTAGAATTCATAGGACTGCATTTTCATATAGGCTCACAGATTCTGGACATGGGAGATTTTGTTGCATTGTGCAATCGCATCAATGAATTGCAGGATCATCTGGAAGCGCGCCTGTTGCGCATTCCCTATATCAATGTCGGGGGAGGACTGGGTATTGACTATGCGCATCCGAATCGTCAGCCCATTCCCGATTTCAAGTCGTATTTTGCTACTTGGCATACCCACTTGAAGTTGCGTTCCTGGCAGACGTTGCATTTTGAGCCGGGACGTGCTGTCGTAGGACAATGTGGCTCACTCATTTCCCGTGTACTTTATGTAAAGCAGGGAGCCAATAAACAGTTTGCTATCCTTGATGCCGGTATGACAGACCTCATACGTCCAGCTCTTTATCAGGCTTACCATAAAATTGAGAATCTTTCGTCAGAGGAGCCGGTGCAGGCTTACGATGTGGTTGGTCCCGTGTGTGAATCGTCTGATGTTTTTGGCAAGGCTGTCGATTTGAACACTGTACATCGGGGTGATTTAGTGGCTTTGCGTTCGGCTGGAGCTTATGGTGAAATCATGGCTTCTGGTTACAATTGCCGGGAACTGCCTCAAGGATATACTTCGGACGAATTCCTTTAATAGCCTGTTCAGGTTCTGCTCAGTCTGATTTTGAGAACTGTTTCTGAGGACATTTTCCGGTGGTCGTGAGGAGCGTAGTGGGCTACGTGGCGAAGGATGACTGGAAAAGAAACCTGAAATAGCCCCCAAAGCGGCTGAATAAAAATCTTAAAGAAGACAAACTAAACAGGCTTTAAATATTTGTCGTTTATAGCGCTGAGTACGGGTGAGATGCGGGAAGAATAACCGCGTTCTCATCCGTACTTTTTTGGATAAGAAGAGGTCCATACCCTTTTGATGGGGGCTGGCTATCGGCAAGATGTAAGCATCTGCTGAAGTACATATTGCGTCTTCTTATTGCGATGATATAGGCTTCCGTTTGTCTGATTTATGTAGCTATTCCTTTGTATCTTATTAATAATCGGTGCCCTATTTCTGATATATAACGATCGCGCTGCTTATCGCGTGGCAGTGGACTGCTTATTGCTTGGAAACTTTGCTTTTCCCGTTTGCCATGTTTGGTCTACAGTCTGGCTTTGCACTGTGGTAGGCTGTTCTTCCGTCTGCTTACTTTCAGTCACGTCTCCGGCAAATAGCATGGTCTATCTTTACCGGAGTATTATCAGATAATATGTATGTTACCTTCAATCTTTTTCTTCGTGCCCATTGAGGATAGGCAAACAGATGTTGTATTTAACGGAAATGACGCGAGTAACGAAGACCACTACTCCCCCAACCACCTGACACACAAAAGACTCTGCGCCGAACTTCCAACAAATCCAGTACATAGTACCTCCTGCCACGCAAGCTAAGGCGTAAATTTCTTTTCGGAAAATAAGTGGTGTTTCGTTGATGAGCACATCGCGGATAACTCCTCCCGCTGCACCTGTAATGCTTCCCATGATAATGGCAACCCACCACGGATGGCCCAATGCCAGGGCTTTGCCACATCCTACCACGGTAAAGAGTGCCAACCCGATGGCATCAAATGTAAATAGCGTATTATTCATGTGAATAAGGTGCTTGCCGAATAAAATCACCCATACCAATGCTAAGCCGGTACAAAGAAGATAAATGGGGTCAGTCATCCAGGCAGGTGTTACGTCCAGCAGGACATCGCGGATGGTACCGCCTCCTACAGCTACTGCAAAGCCGCATACGAAAGCCCCAAACCAGTCAAATCTTTTGGCAGAAGCCAGACGGATGCCGCTGACGGCAAAAGCAAAGGTACCGATGAAATCGAGTATTTGAACAAAAGTTGGCATAATTGTTTTTTCCTATTTAATTTTGGGGACAAAGGAACGAAATTTCTCGCAAAATGCGTACATTTGCATGTCATTTTATAATCCTTTTTACGATGAAACTGACTATCATCTCGGCTGCAAGGCCTAATTTTATGAAAATAGCTCCTATCTGTCGGGCTGCGGATGCGGCTCGTGAGGCAGGAAATAATATCACTTATCGGATTGTTTATACCGGAAGTATGGATGACACGGCATTGGAGCCATCGCTTTTTTCTGATTTAGCCATGCCCATTCCAGATGCTTATTTAGGTGCAGCTTCCGGCGGGCAATCACAAATAGCAGGCGAGGTCATGTTGGCTTTCGAACGTGAGCTTGATGCTAATCCGGCCGATTTTATATTGGTAGTAGATGACAGTACGGCTGCCATGGCTTGTTCTGTTGTGGCCAAGAAAAGGGGACTCAAGGTGGCGCATGTCATTGCAGGAACCCGCAGCTTTAATCTTTGCGAACCTCGCGAAGTGAACCGTACTATCATAGATGCTATTGCCGATGTGCTTTTTGCAGCCAGCATCAGCACCAATGCGAATTTGAATGCTGAAGGACTGGCCAATCCTACAGTTGTAGTGGGTAATGTGCTTATTGATACTATCCGTTACAACCGGCATAGGCTTTTGCAACCGCTGTGGTTTGATAGTTTGGGGTTGCGCAAGGGACGTTACTTGTTGCTTACGTTGAACCGTCATGACTTGCTTAATAAGCGCACGGTGCTCTATTCATTGCTCAATACGCTTTTGTCTCATAGCGAAGGATTGCCTGTTGTGGCACCTTTACATCCTTATGCCGAAGACGCGGTGCGGTCACTCCGCCTGAATGCTCCTCAGTTGCACTTGTTGCCTCCACAAAGTTATCTGCATTTTGGCTTCTTGCTGAATCAAGCTTATGCAGTAGTGACCGATTCGGGCAATATAGCCGAAGAAGCCACTTTCACCGGCACTCCTTGTTGCCTGCTCAATCCTTATGCGGAACATCCGGAAGTGTGGCGGACGGGAACTTCTGAACTGACGGGTGAGGATCCAGATGCATTGTCGAAAGCTCTTGAACGACTGAAGTGTGGTGAGTGGAAGCATGCGACATTGCCTGAACGTTGGGATGGACGTGCAGCTGAACGTATTGTGCAGACCTTGTTGATGGGACAAGTATAGCGATCTTCTTGGTGGAGGATAATGGGTAAGGTTGCAGGATACGTGTGGTAGAATCGGAGTTGCCTGAGTAAGAAGGGGAATAAGACAATAGCTTCATGCGCATGAGTAAGTGCATGAAAAGCAATGCACTTGCTTCGCTGTGAAGTCGTGAGTTGTTATCATTATTCTTCTATGAAATCATAAGAATAGAAGGTAGAGAGCGTATTATGCCTTATTGCTGACATTTTCTGTCTACAGGAAATGCGGGGAGGTTGTCTCTGCCTTTATTATTCTTTAGTTTATATTTGCTTCCTGTTTCGTGCTTATTTGCTAATTTTGCAGCCTGATAATGAAAATATGAAGCAACGATATATCTTATATACTTTTCTTTTCTTGTTGTTTGCGTTTATCTTCTCTCGGGCAGAAGCTCAAATCAAGGGAGTTATTACCGATTCGCTTACCAACGAGCCGTTGATGTACGTCAATGTGCAATGGAAAGGGACCACCTTGGGGGCACATTCCAACGAGCAGGGCGAATACCGTCTGTCGCGTCAGCCAGGAGTGGATGAGTTGGTTTTCTCATACGTGGGTTATGTGACGAAAACGGTTCGTGTGGAAAACGGTACAACCACTCTCAATGTCAAGATGAGCCCGGATAATTTTCTACTCAGTGAGGTGGTGGTAAAACCTAAACGTGAGAAGTATTCACGGAAGAATAATCCTGCTGTCGAATTTATGCGTAAAGTCATTGCGCATAAAAAGTCTCTTAAGCTGGAAGAGAATGATTACTATCAATATCAGAAATATGAGAAGATGAAGATGTCGCTTAACGACATCACACCGGAAAAGTTAGAGAAAGGCATCTATAAAAAGTTTGCGTTTTTTAAAGATCAGGTAGAGGAGTCTTCTCTGTCGGGTAAACTCATATTACCCATCAGCATCAAAGAGACCGTCAGCCGCAGTATCTATCGTAAGAAGCCTGAAAGCAAAAAGACTATTATTGAAGGAATGAACTCAACGGGTGTGGAAGAATTCTTCAATACAGGTGATATGTTAGGTACCATCCTGAACGATGTTTTTTCTGATGTGAACATCTATGAGGATAATATCCGTCTATTACAACGATATTTTACAAGTCCTATAGGTCGCGGTGCCATTGCATTTTACAAATATTATTTGGAAGATACTGTGATGGTGGAGGGTCGGGAGTGTGTCCATCTCAGTTTTGTGCCGCAAAATTCCCAAGACTTTGGCTTTACGGGGCATCTGTATGTATTGAAAGATTCCACTTATGCCGTAAAGCGCTGCACGATGAAGTTACCCAAGAATACAGGCGTTAATTGGGTGGAAAATATGGATATTGTGCAGGAATTTGAGCAATTGGCTGATGGAAACTGGGTGCTGACAGATGATGATATGATAGTGGAACTGGGTATTACCAAAGGAATACAGGGGCTTGAAGTACAGCGTACTACCAAATATACAGATTATCAGTTTGGTGAAATAGAACCTCGCCTTTTCCGTTTGAAAGGCGATGTTATTAAGGAAGCTAATATGCTTTCCCGTTCTGATGAATATTGGGCGCAGATGCGTCAGGTGCCGCTGACTAAAAAGGAGAGTACTATGGATGTGTTTATGAATCGCATAGAACAGATCCCCGGCTTTAAGTATATCATCTTTGCGGCCAAAGCTCTCATTGAGAATTTTGTGGAAACAGGTGGTAAGAAGCATCCCAGCAAAGTCGACATAGGTCCGATTAATACCATGATCACAAGTAACTATCTGAATGGTACACGCTTTCGTCTTTCTGCTATGACTACAGGTAATCTTAGTCCGCATTGGGCTGTAAGTGGTTATGGCGCTTATGGTACTAAAGATAAGAAGTGGTTTTATTCCGGTCAGGTGGCTTATTCTTTCAATAAACGTGAATATGTATTGTGGGAGTTTCCTAAACATTATCTTGCTTTTAAGTATACGTATGATGTGATGAACCCCATGGACAAATATTTGATGACGGACAAGGACAATATGTTTGTAGGATGGAAGTGGGCGACTGTAGACCAAATGTCTTACATACGGGATGCCACTCTTACCTATGAATTGGAACGCAATACGGGATTCTCTATGCAAGCCATGTTCCGCCATCGTAACGACCAGCCGGGTGGCAAACTGGAATATTGGAAAAATGACGGGATTAGAGCCGGAGAGTTGGAGGGGAACACACGGGTGCATGATATGACAACCACCGAATTGGGCGTCACTTTCCGTTATGCTCCGGGGGAAACCTTTGTCAATACCAAGTAGCGGCGCATACCCGTCTCACTTGATGCTCCTGTGTTCAGTCTTTCGCATACTACCGGATTTAAAGGGTTCTTGGGTGGAGATTATAATTTTAACCTGACAGAAGTAAGTTTCCGTAAGCGTTTTTGGTTCGGGTCATGGGGTAAGCTTGATGCTACGTTGCGTGCCGGTGCCCAATGGAATAAAGTGCCTTTCCCCTTACTTAATTTACCCATGGCCAATTTGTCGTATATCACTCAAAATAATGAGTCGTTCAATTTAATCAATAATATGGAATTCCTGAACGACCGTTATGCCTCATTGGCGTTGAGCTATGATTTGAACGGAAAGCTTTTTAACCGTATCCCTTTGATTCGCAAACTGAAATGGAGGGAAATGTTCCGTGTTCGCACATTGTGGGGAACCTTGACGGATAAAAATAATCCATATAAGAGTCATGATCCAGATCTCTTCCTCTTCCCGATGCGTGACGGGGTGCCTACAAGCTATGTGATGGATTCTCGTAAGCCATACGTGGAGATTAGTGTCGGAATCTATAATATATTCAAGTTGCTGCATATTGAATATGTGCGCAGGCTTACTTATACTGATTTGCCGGGAACTACCAAGTGGGGCATACGTTTTATGGTTCTGACGCTTTTCTAAGTTCTGCTCTGGAAAGGCTATGAAGTTGTATCAAATCTTTTGGAAGATACGACTGCATTGGGAATAAAAATGTAAATTTGCCGTATAAAATTGAATAGAGGTAACATATGCGTGCAAGACAGGTATGTGTTGCTGTTATCTTGTGACCGTTAATTACAATAATCAATTATGCAACCATTGGCAGAAAGACTGCGTCCGAAAACATTGGATGAATATATTGGGCAGAAGCACTTGGTGGGAGAAGGTGCTGTCTTGCGCCGTATGATAGACTCCGGCCGTATCTCTTCTTTCATTTTGTGGGGACCTCCGGGAGTGGGTAAGACCACTTTGGCCCAAATCATAGCAAACAAGCTTGAAACTCCTTTCTATACATTAAGTGCCGTGACAAGTGGAGTAAAAGATGTGCGTGATGTGATAGAACGTGCCAAAAACAACCGCTTCTTTTCTACTGCAAGCCCTATTTTGTTTATTGATGAAATCCACCGCTTTTCCAAATCTCAACAGGACTCGCTTTTGGGAGCCGTGGAACAGGGCATTGTTACGTTGATTGGAGCCACCACGGAAAACCCGTCTTTTGAAGTAATACGTCCTTTACTGTCCCGCTGTCAGCTTTATGTGCTTAAACCGTTGGAAAAAGAAGACCTTTTGGCCTTGTTGCATAGGGCACTTGACACAGACTTGTTGCTTAAAGAACGCAGAATAGAAATCAGGGAGTACGATGCCATGTTGCGTTATAGCGGAGGAGATGCCCGCAAATTGTTAAACATTCTTGAACTTGTGGTGGAAGCTGCAGGCGATGAAGACCCGGTTGTCATTACCGATGCTATGGTTACAGACCGGCTTCAGCAGAATCCGTTGGCGTATGACAAGGATGGCGAGATGCATTATGATATAATCTCCGCATTCATTAAGTCCATACGAGGTTCCGATCCCGACGCTGCTATTTACTGGTTGGCCCGCATGGTAGAAGGGGGAGAAGACCCGGCTTTCATTGCCCGGCGTTTAGTTATCAGTGCAGCAGAAGATATCGGACTTGCCAACCCCAACGCACTTCTTTTGGCCAACGCCACTTTTGATGCTGTAATGAAAATTGGCTGGCCTGAAGGGAGAATTCCGTTGGCTGAGTGTACCGTTTATTTGGCGACAAGTCCTAAAAGTAATTCTGCTTATATGGCTATTAACGATGCTCTTGCCTTGGTGCGGCAGACAGGCAATCTGCCTGTTCCGCTACATCTGCGGAACGCCCCCACTACATTGATGAAGCAATTGGGGTATTCGGATGGCTATAAATACGCACACGATTATCCCGGTCATTTTGTCCGTCAGCAGTTTCTTCCGGATGATTTGAAAGAACGTTCAATTTGGGTTCCTCAAGACAATCCTGCCGAAGCGCGCCATCGGGAGCGCATGGAACAATTGTGGGGGAAAGAACGGTGGAAAGAGAAAAAATAGAAGAGTATTTTAAACAACAATTATTGCAACTATTATGAAAATTGTAGTATTGGATGGCTACGCTGCCAATCCCGGCGACCTGCGTTGGGATGAATTTCAAGCATTGGGTGAGTGTGTGATTTACGACCGGACTTCGCCTGATCAACTTATGGAACGCGCTTCCGGTGCGGAGGTGTTGCTTACCAACAAGACCGTCATCACTGCCGAAAATATAGACTCGCTTCCTGCCTTGCGCTACATTGGCGTATTGGCCACCGGATATAATATTGTAGACATTGATGCAGCACGCAGACGGAACATTGTGGTGACAAATATCCCGGCTTACAGTACGGACTCTGTTGCCCAAATGGTTTTTGCCCATTTGCTGAACATTGCTGTACATGTGGGGCATCACACCGAAGCCGTTCGCCAGGGGCGTTGGGTCACCGCGAAAGATTTCTGTTTTTGGGATACCCCTCTTAAGGAATTAAGCGGCAAACGCATTGGTATCATTGGTTTTGGTAATACCGGTAGTCGAACCGCTCGTATTGCCCTGGCTTTCGGTATGCATGTCGATGTGTGGACCTCTAAATCTGCCCTGCAGCTTCCTCCTGAAATCCATAAGGCAGATACCTTGGATGAAATCTTCTCCGGGTGCGACATCGTCAGTCTTCATTGTCCGTTAACGTCCGATACTTATCATCTCGTTGACCGTCGTCGTTTGTCGGTCATGAAGAAAACCGCGGTGCTTATTAATACGGCTCGTGGTCCGTTGGTGGACGAACAAGCTCTGGCAGATGCGCTTAACAATGAGCAACTTTATGCGGCAGGGCTTGATGTGCTTTCCTCTGAGCCTCCACGTTCGGATAATCCCTTGCTCACTGCCCGCAATTGTTTCATTACTCCCCATATTGCTTGGGCAAGTATAGAAGCAAGGCAGCGTTTAATGCGCATAGCCGTCAACAACCTTCATTCTTGGATAGAAGGCAGAACAGTGAATGACGTGACGCAAAAATAATGTCAGGTGGTTTGCTGTGGTCAATTTGTATGATATGCTGTGTTGTTTTGTGCATTTAGAGCCCGTTTAGATTTTTCCTTTTAAGCTTCTGCTTAGTATCTTTTGAGGACTTTTACCTGTTTTTTTTCTGTTTTTCTTTCGTCAAGTGGCCTGTTCCGCTTCTTCATAAGACAGAAAAATATCTGTGGTAAAAGTCCTCAAATCATGTTAGGCAAAATCTAAACCGGTATATGGCGATGATGCTGGCAAACTCTTTGTATCAAGTTGCCAAGCAATAAGCAGCAGTTTTCCAAGCAATAAGCAGCCGACTCCTTATATATAAGAAATATTATTCTGATTATCAGTTAAATATGTCTTTGTTGCCTATATGTCTCATGTACAGGGCAGAAAGATAAAAATCAACTCAGTATATTTTTTCGGCAGATCTGCTTGCTAATTCAAAAAAAAAGCGTAATTTTGCACCCAAATTAAAAAAATAAGGTCGGTTCCGTAGCTCAGCTGGATAGAGCAACGCCCTTCTAAGGCGTGGGTCCTGCGTTCGAATCGCAGCGGAATCACAATATGATTAGAGGCTAAAATACTGATATTTATAAGTATTTAGCCTCTATGTTTTTTATATAAACTGTTGCGGTGGTTTAAAAAAAGATTTTCTGTTCCGGTCTCTTGGGTTCAGGACGGGCAAAAACAAAGGACTAAAATCATTCCTTCAACAGGGAAAAATTTTAGTCCTCTTTGTACACCCTCAGGGATTCGAACCCTGGACCCACTGATTAAGAGTCAGTTGCTCT
>DGYFI06202__coassemble_333_pt1 | contig 91877 bp, 80 predicted proteins | sample DGYFI06202__metabat2_high_PE_032 | metagenome-assembled genome bin DGYFI06202 | reverse complement strand
GCCTCTTTCCGGCTCGTAAGTCTGCCTCTTTCCGGCTCGTAAGTCTGCCTCTTTCTGGCTCGTAAGTCTGCCTCTTTCTGGCTCGTAAGTCTGCCTCTTTCTGGCTCGTAAGTTTGCCTCTTTCTGGCTCGCACACTCGGCAACCTCAAAGAGGTTGAACTATGCTTAACCGCCGGTGGCTCCCCGAAGGGGAACACCTGCGGATTACCTCATCCTCGTTCTCTCATATCGACCTCGAAGGGGTCGAACCACAAATATCCAGCCACATTCTTCTGACTGGCTCATTCCCGATTCATCCATTTATACTACCTTTGTAGCTTGTTCGCTATCTACATTACCCATGAGCTATACCAATCTGATATATCACATCGTTTTCCGCCCTCGCAGCAGTGCGCCGGTCATCAGCCGGGTTCATGCTGAAGACCTATACCGTTACATCTGGGGATTCGTCAAGGAAAAAAGGGCAGTTCTGTACCGTATCGGTGGCATGGAAGACCACGTGCACATGCTGGTGCAGTTGCCTGCTTCGCTTTCCCTGTCATCTTTCATGCACGATCTGAAACTTTCTGCAGGTGCATTCATGCGCTCGAATGCCGACAAGTTCCCGAAATTCGACGGATGGGGAAAGTCATACTTCGCCGCTACAGTCTCAATGTCCGGGAAGGACGCAGTGACGCAATACATCATGAACCAAAGAGAGCACCATAAGCGGTTCGATTTCCGTGAAGAGTTGCTCAGGCTCATCCGTAAGAATGGAATTGAGATGGATGAACGGTTCTTTTTGGCAGAATAAGCGTGGTTCGACCCCTTTGAGATCGATGGAAGGGAGGAGGATGAGAAAATCCGCAGGTGTTCCCCTTCGGGGAGCCACCGGCGGTTAAGCATAGTTCAACCTCTTTGAGGTTGCCGAGTGTGCGAGGCTAGAAAGAGCCAGACGTACAAAACTAAAAAGAGTTGGGCGTGCGAGGTTCTACCCCTTCAAGGATGTCAGTGCATAGGGCAGGCAATGTGGAAATACACCATTCTAACCCGCGCAAGATATAACAGGAAACAAAAACTCTGTGTCTTCGTGCCTATGTGTTCCATAAATGAAGTGTAAACGAACCTTACACACCCGCCCATATAACTAAAAAGAGTTAATAAAATACAGATTTTTACCCGAAAGTATTGCAGCGTAACAGAAAATCCTTACCTTTGCACTGTGTTTTTCATGGTATTAGATTTAAGGTTAACAAAGATTGGGTGTCTGGGATAGATACCCTTCTTTTTTTATATACCCCTTTCTCCGTTTTTTATCCGTTTTTTGCCCGCTCTCTTGTTTTTCTTGCACTAACATCGTACATTTGCATCATAGAGCAGATACACTCCGTGCCTCTGTAACTATATGTTTAACGAAACTAAATTAGGGCCGGTTGGCTTATCCATTAAAAACATACCTATATGAATATAAAGACAAGACTTACGACCATGCAGTTCCTGCAATTCTTCACATGGGGCGCATGGCTCATTTCGCTGGGCGGCTATATGGGCAGCACCTTGCACTTTGAAGGCGGACAGATTGGCGCCATTTTTGCCACTATGGGCATAGCAGCCCTTTTCATGCCCGGACTGACAGGCATCATAGCCGACAAATGGGTAAACGCCGAACGCCTGTACGGATTGCTGCACCTCGTCGGAGCAGGAGCCTTGTTCTATGCCTCTACCGCCACCACCTACCAACAAATGTACATAGCCATGCTGCTCAACATGCTGGCTTATATGCCCACCTTGTCGCTCGCCAATACTGTATCTTACAACGCCTTGGAGAAATACCGGATGGACTTGGTAAAAGACTTCCCCCCCATCCGCGTATGGGGAACGGTGGGCTTCATCTGCGCCATGTGGGTGGTAGACCTTACCGGATTCAAGCACAGCGCCTCACAACTGTACGTAGCCGCTACGGCTGCCTTGGTGCTGGGGCTGTATGCCTTCACGCTGCCACCCTGTCTGCCGGAACGGAGCGAGAAGAAGACGTGGCTTTCGGCTTTCGGGCTGGACGCCTTGGTGCTGTTCAAGCAAAAAAAGATGGCAATCTTCTTCCTCTTCTCCATGCTGCTGGGTGCCGCGTTGCAAATCACCAACACCTACGGCGACCTTTTCCTAAGTTCTTTCGCTTCCATTCCGGAATATGCCGATTCCTTCGGCGTCAAGCACTCCGTCATCCTGCTCTCCATCTCCCAAATGAGCGAAACACTGTTTATCCTGGCCATTCCGTTTTTCCTGAAACACTTCGGCATCAAACGTGTCATGCTCATCAGCATGTTTGCCTGGGTGCTGCGCTTCGGTCTGTTCGGGCTGGGTAATCCGGGCGACGGACTATGGATGCTCATTCTGTCGATGATTGTCTACGGCATGGCTTTCGACTTCTTCAACGTATCCGGTTCGCTCTACACGGAAATGGAAGCCCATGCCGGTATCCGCGCCAGCGCCCAGGGACTTTTCTTCATGATGACCAATGGTGTCGGAGCCTTTGTGGGAGGCTATGCCAGCGGCGCGGTAGTAGACATGTTCTCTGTCTACGCCGAAGGTGGCGGACTGGTGAGCCGCGAATGGACTCCCATCTGGATGATATTTGCAGCATACGCCTTGATAATTGGCATATTGTTTGCAGGAGTGTTCCGATACAAACATACACCGGAAAAAACGAAAGGAGACCATGAATAGAAAAAAAATAGAACTACAGGTATCAAGCCTCGTCAGCAGCCGCGCCCAAGCAGGTGCATACGCACTGATTCTAAACGAAACAGATGGTGAGCGTACCCTGCCCATCATCATCGGCAACTCGGAAGCACAGGCCATTGCGCTTGAACTGAAAGGCATGACTCCCCCCCGGCCGCTGACCCACGAGCTGTTTGCATCCGTACTCGAAGCATTGGGTGTCAAACTATTGCGCGTGCTCATCTACAAAGTGGAAGAAGGCGTTTTCTATGCTTACCTCTACCTGCGCTCAGGCGAAATGATTCTACGGATAGACTCCCGCACCAGTGATGCCATAGCCCTGGCCCTGCGGATGGGCGTCTCCATATTCATCTATGAGGATGTGCTGGATGCGGCATGCATCCAGCCGAACTTCGACGAACTGCCGCAGGAAAAAATAGAAGAAAATGCCAAAAAGAAGTCGCTGCATTCGTTGAAGGAAGCTCTGCAAAAAGCCATCGAGACAGAAGACTATGAACAGGCAGCCCACCTGCGCGACCAGATTAACCAGCTAAAAGCGTCTTAACTACCAACCATTCACCACTATGCACATATTTTATACGCCAGACATACAGACAAGCAACGAACTACCCGCGGAAGAAGCAGCACACGCCCTACGCGTGTTGCGCCTGCAGCCGGGTGACCCAGTGACCCTGACTGACGGTACCGGCCATTTCTACCAGGCACGCATCGCCCTGGTGGCACACAAACGCTGCCTGGTGGATATACTGGAAGCTGAACTGCAGGAACCGCTGTGGACAGGGCACCTGCACATAGCCATGGCTCCCACCAAAAACATGGACCGCACGGAATGGTTTGCCGAGAAAGCCACCGAAATAGGCATGGACGAACTGACTTTCCTCAACTGCCGCTATTCGGAACGGAAAGTCATCAAGACCGACCGCATCCAGAAAATCCTGGTATCGGCCATCAAACAATCGCTGAAGGCACGCCTGCCCAAGCTAAACGAAATGACAGATTTCAAAGACTTCATTGCGCAACCGTTTAACGGGCAAAAATTCATCGCCCACTGCCATGAGGGAGAAAAACCGCTGCTGATAGACCGGGTACGCAAAGGTGAAGATGCCCTGGTGCTTATCGGTCCGGAAGGAGACTTCAGCGAAGAAGAAGTGCAACTGGCCCTGAAGGCAGGTTTTATTCCGGTCAGCTTGGGAAAGTCGCGCCTGCGTACGGAAACGGCTGCCTTGGTGGCGTGCCACATCCTGAATTTGCAAAACCAATAAATAGACTACAGATATGAAAAAGATGTTGTTTCCCGCACTGGCCGCCCTGCTGCTGATAACCGGTGCCTGTACACAAAAAAGCGAATACACGAACTCGCTCCCGGCAGACATAGAAGCACTTGTCGCCCTCCAACCTGCTACACTGGCCGAGAAAGCCGGAGCGGGTGACAAAGAGAACCAAGCCCTGCTGCAAAACCTGAAAGATGCCCTGAAGAAAGAGATGGATGCCGCCACCTACGAATATGCCGAGCAACTGCTGGACAATCCTGGCAAGGCAGGCATTGACTTGGAGTCGCCCCTTTATCTGTTTACCAGCAAGACCCTGCCGCAAGGTGCTTTGGTGGCGCGGGTAGCAGACAAGAACAGCGTGGAAAACCTGGTCGGTAACCTGCAAAAAGAAGGCATCATCTCCCAATCCGGCGAAGCCGAAGGCTACACGCTGGCCGAAGGTAAACTGACCATGGCCTACAATGCCTCCACCCTGTTTGTACTGGGGCAGCAGCCCACGCCTGCCCTGCAAGACAGCCTGCAGGCATGGATGAGCCAGGGTGCGGAGCAAAGCTTCAGCCAGGCGCCGGAGTTCATACAGATGCAGGCGCAGAAAGGAGACATCAAACTCCTGTACCCGTATGGCGGACTGTTGGCCGAGTACCAAAAATTCATGGGAAATCCGATGCTCAAGAACAAAGACTTCCTGAAAGACCTGCAAATCACTGCGGGACTGTCTTTTGAGAAAGGACGCATCGACTTGTCCGCAACTCCCTATACGGACAACGAAGAAGCCAAAGCACTCATGGAAAAGCAGGCACAGGCAGCACGCCCCATCAAGAACACATATATAGACTATTTCCCCCAATCGACTCTCTTCCTGATAAGCAGCGGCATGGACGGCTCCGCCTCTTACGACATACTGATGGCGAATACGCCGCTGGGCGAAGAGCTCTCTGCCAAAGATGCAGAGTACATCAAGAGACTGTTCGGCATGTTCCAGGACGACTTCACCTTAGGACTGGTGAACCTGACCCTGAACCGTCTACCCTCGCTGCTCGCCTATGCTTCCGTGAATGATGCCTCTCCGCTGAAGGAGCTGGCCGACAATGCATTCCTGAAAAAACAACTGGGCCGTGGCAGCAGCATCGTGGAACTGGAGGCTGACCAGTACGTGCTTCGCACCCGCCAGTTCAACCTGTTCTTCGGCGTGCGCGACGGCAATTTCTATGCCACCAACGACGAAACACTCTACAAAGACATCCTGAAGAAGTGCGACCCTTCGGCAGCCAAGACCTCCTTTGCCTCGGAGATGAAAGGCAAGAAAGCCTCTTGTGTGCTCAATGTGGAAGCAATCTGCCAGTTGCCCATTGTCAAGATGCTGGCAGGATTCGGAGGAAGTAAAAATGCCGTCTACTTTGCCGCCCTCGACAATATCTCGTACCTGAAAGGCGAAAGCGACGGACAGACAGCTTTCATAAGCCTGCAAATGAAAGACCAGAACAGCAATGCCTTGAAGCAACTGGCCGAACTGTGCAAGGCCGCCTTACAATAAGCCAACCGCCCATGAACGAAATCCGTTTACAGCAGGTACTCCCGCAGGTATTCAGAGGACAGGACAACATTTCATCGGACGTGTGGCACAAGGATCTCACGTTCCGCAAAGGTGAATATTGCCTGATAGAGGCAGCGTCCGGCACGGGCAAATCATCGCTGTGCAGCTTCCTCTACGGATACCGGAAAGATTATGAAGGCATCATTACCTTCGACGGACGGAACATCCGTTCAATGACTGCCGCCGAATGGACGGAATGCCGCCGCCGGATGCTCAGCCTGCAGTTTCAGGAGCTGCGTCTGTTTCCCGAACTGACAGCCCTGGAAAATGTCTGGCTGAAGAACCGGCTGACAGGCCGACGCAGCCGGAAAGAAATCCGCCACCTGTTTGAAACGACCGGACTGGCAGACAAAGCAGAAGAGAAAGCCGGACGACTGTCGTTCGGACAACAGCAGCGGGTGGCTTTCATCCGCTGCCTCTGCCAACCTGCCGACTTCATCCTGCTGGACGAACCGGTGAGCCACTTAGACGATGAAAACGCATCTATCCTGGCACGCCTGCTGGCAGAAGAAGCCGCAGGCGCCGGCATCATTGTCACTTCCATCGGGCGGCGCCTGCCCATGGACTATCAGCGCATCCTGAAACTATAATTCCCTTTTCCCGATGAACAAACTGGTTTGGAAGCTGCTGCGGCAGCACATCAGCCCCGGACAACTGACGGGGTTCTTCTTTGCCAACCTGTTGGGTATGGCTATTGTACTGCTTGGCATTCAAGCTTATTGCGACATACATCCCGTCTTTACCCGCGGCGACAGTTTTCTGAAAAAAGACTACCTTATCGCCACCAAAGAAGTCAGTACATTGGGCAACCTGCTGGGAAACAGTACCACTTTCTCCACAGACGAAATATCCGACCTGCAAAAGCAGGCATTCACTCAAAAAGTCGGCTGCTTCACCCCTGCCCTGTTCGATGTTTCAGCCAGCATGGGACTGGAAAATACAGGCATCCACCTGTCTACAGAAATGTTCTTCGAAGCGGTGCCCGACGAATTCATCGACACCGACCTCAGCCAATGGCATGCCGATGAAGCAGGAGGCGACTTGCCCATCATCATCCCGCGCAACTACCTCAACCTCTACAACTTCGGATTTGCACAAAGCCGGGGACTTCCCAAACTGTCCGAAGGACTGACCGGCATCCTGCGGATGAACGTCACCTTGCGCGGCAACGGACGCAGTGAAACCTACCGGGGACATATTGTAGGATTCTCCAACCGCCTGAACACCATCCTGGTGCCGCAAGCCTTTCTGGAAGCAGCCAACCGGCGTCTGGCACCGGGCAGCCAGGCACATCCCTCCCGCCTCATCGTAGAAGTAAAGAACCCGACCGACAGCCGCATTGCCACTTATTTCGAACAGCATCACTACCAGACGGAAGGCAATGGGCTGGACGATGGAAAAGCCGGCTATTTCCTGCGTCTGCTCACAGGCATCGTATTGGCCGTGGGCACCGTCATCTGCCTGCTGTCGTTTTACCTGCTCTCGCTAAGCATCTTCCTGCTGGTGCAGAAAAACGCCTCCAAGTTAGAGAACCTGCTCCTACTGGGGTACAGCCCCAGCCAAGTGGCACTGCCCTACCAACTGCTGGCAGCAGGATTGAATGCGGTCAGCCTGCTGGCGGCTATCGGTTGTGTAGCAGGACTGCGCACAGTCTATATGGACAGTGTGCGCCTGATATTCCCGCAACTGGAAAACTCCGCGATGCTTCCCTGCCTGCTGACCGGCGCTCTGCTGTTTGTGCTGACTGCCGTGCTCGACACGTGGCTGATACGCCGGAAAGTCCGCCGGCTCTAATAGCCCCTGACAGAGTGGCGCTCCTATTTATTGAATATTTATTTTGCAAATATACAATTATTACGTATCTTTGCGGCGTCAAAAATACGCCAAAGATGAAACAGAACACGTACACATATCTCTCTACCGGCTACACAGGTGCCTATGGTTGTCTGTGCAGGTGTGCATTGGTGCACGTGCATTGGTTCAGCGGTTTCATCTGACCTCCCTCCCGTCTTCCTTCCCATTCCGACGGGGGTACACCATAGAACAATGACCGGGATGACAGAATGACATGTTCCCTATTCCGGTGTCCCTCCTGTCCATCCGGCGAAAACCGCCGGAAAGAGACTTATTGCCCTTACACCCACAACCAAAAAAACGAAACCATTATGTTCAGCATCATACTGACCTTAGTGGCAGGCGGCATATTGGGCTACCTGCTGCGCCGCGCATCTTTCGTGCGTCAACTCGAAAAGAGCACCGCACTCACCGTCTGCCTGCTGCTCTTTGTACTGGGGCTGTCCATCGGCTCCAACCGCCTCATCATCGACAACCTGGCCCGCTTCGGATGGCAAGCGGCACTTTTGGCCGTAGCCGGCACGGCAGGCAGCATTGCCGCGGCTTCGCTGGCACTACGCCTATATACCAAGAACAGAAAGGAGGAAAAGAAATGAAACAGAACCTGATTGTCATAGCGTTTTTCGCAGTAGGCTGCCTGGCAGGCCTGCTGGGTGAAGTGAAAATCGACACACACCAAGTGTCGCTGTGTGTGCTCTATGCCCTCATGTTCCAGGTCGGGCTGGGCATGGGCAGCAACAAGGAACTGAAACAACTGTTAGGCTCACTGAACCTGCGCATGCTGCTGGTACCTGCCGCCACGGTGTGCGGCACCCTGGTTTTCTCTGCCGCAGCCGCCCTGCTGTTGAGTCGCTGGAGCGTGACCGAATGTCTGGCTGTAGGCAGCGGATTCGCCTACTATTCGCTGTCGTCCATCCTCATCACCCAGCTCAAAGAAGCCTCTATCGGCTTACAGGCCGCCACAGAACTGGGCACCATCGCCCTGCTGACCAACATCTTCCGCGAAATGACCGCCCTTTTCGGCGCACCGTTCATCCGGAAATACTTCGGACAATTAGCTCCCATCTCGGCTGCGGGGGTCAATTCGATGGACGTACTGCTTCCTGCCATCACCCGCCATTCCGGCAAGGAAATGATACCGGTAGCTATCTTCCACGGACTGCTCATCGACCTGAGCGTGCCGTTCTTCGTATCGTTCTTCTGCAAATTCTAAAAAAGAGAGGAACCAGCCAACACAAGCACACATAGCAAGAACAACGTGCGAAAGTGAAGGATTGGCAAATCCTAACTAACGGAAAGCTGCGCTGATAAAGGAGTTGGCGTACGGGCATAAAAAAAGGGCTCCGCTGAGCCCAACCTTTGTTAACCTTAAATCTAATACCATGAAAAACACAGTGCAAAGGTACGGACTTTTTTGATACCTGCAAATTATTTGGGAAGAAAAAGATGCTTTAAAACATAATTTAAGAAAACAAGCCGATTTTACAGGCTATACAAAACTTCTTTCACACTTTTACACGCTGCTTAGAGCCAGTACAAATTTTTCTCTAACCCTACTTAGAGCCTGTTTAAATTTTCCTCTTTTAGATTTATATTCAGCTTCCTTTGAGCCTCTTTCCGGTCTCTTTTCCCGGCATACTTCGTCACGTAGCCCGCTACGTTCCTCAGTACACCGGAAAAATATCCTCGGAAACAGCACTCAAAATAAAGCTGAGCAAAATTTAAACAGGCTCTTAGAGTCTGGCCGAGCAAAAATGAAACGGAAACTAAAATTTCTCTTAGCAGACAGGCATTCCAGCCATTTCCATCAACGGTGGATATTCTTCCGTTACCCTGCATGCTACAGCCTCCTAAACCACTCTTACAGAAGGCCCGACTGACAAGGTATAAGAAACGTACTCCCAAAGTATAAGGAATGGGGTGCCAAAGTATAAACAATTCTGCCCCCAAAGGCTACTTGTCGCCGGAAACAGGAAACGTACGGGCATAAAAAAAGGGCTCCGCTGAGCCCAACCTTTGTTAACCTTAAATCTAATACCATGAAAAACACAGTGCAAAGGTACGGACTTTTTCGATACCTGCAAATAAAACGGGAAGAAAAATATGCTTTAAAACATATTTTAATAGAATCCGAAGTCGTTTTCACGTATGTTTTCAAAAAAAACCTCTGCCCCGGAAGCTGCAAACCGCATCTTTGCCGGTTCAAAAAGCTGTTGGGCATAGGAGGAATCCGCATAAAAAATAAAACGAATATCTCCCAAGCCCAGAAAGAGTCTTTCGAGTAAGAGTCTGTTTAAATTTTCCCCTTTTAAGATTTATATTCAACTGAGCAAAAATTAAACAGCTTCTAAGAAAAGGAACAGAAAACAGAAACAGATGTCAAGACGGAACGTTTTTTTAGGAACACGCGTTGCGTTTCTGCCCAAATTACGCTATCTTTGCCGTGAAACAATAAACCAACCAGACATGATGCCTGCCTACGATTTAATCGCCATATTAGGGCCTACCGCTTCGGGAAAAACCACACTGGCCGCCGCCTTAGCTGCTGCCCTCGACACGGAAATCATCAGTGCCGACTCGCGGCAGGTGTACCGCCGCATGGACTTGGGCACAGGCAAGGACCTGTCCGACTACGTGGTAAATGGCAAGGCTGTGCCCTACCATCTGATAGATATTGCCGAACCAGGCACCAAATACAACGTGTTCGAATACCAGCGCGACTTCCTGCAAGCCTACGAAGACATACGGGGGCGCGGACACACACCCATCGTGTGCGGAGGAACGGGGCTTTACTTAGAGTCGGTGCTGAGCGGCTACCGCCTGCTTCCTGTCCCTGAGAACCCGTCTCTGCGAGCTGCCCTTGCCGGCAAGTCGCTGGAAGAGCTGACCGCGTTGCTGAAAACCTACAAGACGCTGCACAATACCACCGATGTGGACACGCCCAAACGCGCCATCCGCGCCATCGAAATAGAAGAATATTATCGCCATGCTCCCGCCGAGGAACGGCCTTTCCCACACCTGACCAGCCTGCTGATTGGGGTGGACATCAGCCGCGAAGAACGCCGCGCCCGTATCAGCCGACGCCTGCAACAACGCTTGGAACAGGGCATGGTGGACGAAGTGCGCCAGTTGCTGGACGAAGGCATCGCGCCTGAAGACCTGACGTATTACGGGTTGGAGTATAAATTCCTGACTCTCTACGTCACCGGACAACTAAGCTACAACGAGATGGTACGCCAGCTGGAGACGGCCATCCACCAGTTTGCCAAACGGCAGATGACTTGGTTCCGCGGCATGGAACGGCGGGGCTTCCACATCCACTGGATAGATGCCTCCCTGCCGACCGACCGCAAAGTAGAGGCCGTATGCCGGCTGCTGGACGGAAATCAATCACCCAACCTACAAATACACACTTAAACTATGAGCGCAGAACCAGACAGATGGGGCATCATCTACAACCCTAAAGCCGGCACCCGAAAGGTGCAGAAACGCTGGAAAGAGATAAAAAACTACATAGACAGCCAAGGCGTGGCCTACGACTATGTGCAGTCCGAAGGCTTCGGCTCGGTAGAACGCCTGGCCGGCATCCTGGCCAGCAACGGCTATCGTGTCATCGTGATAGTAGGAGGGGATGGCGCACTGAACGATGCCATCAACGGCATCATGCACTCAAAGGCTACAAACAAGGAAGACATCGCCTTAGGCATTATACCCAACGGCATCGGCAACGACTTTGCCGGCTATTGGGAGATAAGTTCCGACTACAAGGAAGCCGTGGATTGCCTCCTGCGCGGACGGCGACGGCGGATTGACGTGGGCACGTGCCAGTATTACGACGGACAGAAGCACGTGACGCGCTACTTTCTCAACGCCATCAACATCGGCTTAGGAGCACGCATCGTCAAGATAACAGACCAGTGCAAGCGGTTCTGGGGAGTGAAATACCTGTCATATTTCATGGCCTTCCTCTCGCTCATCTTCGAGCGCAAGCTGTACCGCATGCACCTCAAGATAAACGGTGAACACATACGCGGACGAATCATGACCGTATGCATCGGCAGTGCCACTGGCTACGGGCAAGTGCCCAGTGCCGTGCCCTACAACGGGTGGTTGGACGTGTCTGTCATCTACCGCCCGGAACTGCGCCAATTGTGGGGGGGCTTGTGGATGCTCATACAAGGACGCATCCTCAACCACCGGTTGGTGAAACCGTTCCGCACCCGCGAAGTGAAAGTGCTGCGCGCCCGCAACGCCGTAGTCGACTTGGACGGCCGCATTCTGGAACGGCATTTTCCGCTTAACATCAGTATCCTGCACGAAGCCATCACCCTGATAATCCCATAGAAGGATGCGGGAGAAGATGATTTACCGGAATCGGGCAAGAAGAAAAGCTAAAAGAATGGAAAACGGAAATGACCATGAAAAATATAAAAGGACAGAAGAAAAAAAAATGTCTCCCCGCTGTGACTTTTCCGAGCCGGATGCGACAGACAAGACTGAAGAACTATTTAAACCAAATAGAATTATGAAACATTTAACAAGAACACTCTGGCTGGTAGCACTCATCTTGTGCTGTAGCCTGCAACAGGCAGCCGCCCAAATGCAGCTGCCGCCGCTGCCGGTGGACAAGAACGTCCGCATCGGCAAGCTGGACAACGGACTGACGTATTACATCCGTCACAACGAAAAACCTGAAAACCGCGTGGAGTTCTACATCGCACAGAAGGTAGGATCCATCCTCGAAGAACCGCAACAGCGCGGCCTGGCGCACTTCCTGGAGCACATGGCCTTCAACGGCACCGAGAACTTCCCCGGCGACGAACGCGGCCTGGGCATCGTGCAGTGGTGCGAAACGAAGGGCATCAAGTTCGGTACCAACCTCAACGCTTATACCTCGGTGGACGAGACGGTATATAATATTAATAATGTACCCAGCACCGACCCCGCCATCGTGGATTCCTGCCTGCTCATCCTGCACGACTGGAGCAATGCCGTACTGCTGACCGACAAGGAGATTGACAAGGAACGTGGCGTCATCCGCGAAGAGTGGCGCAGCCGCAACGTCGGCATGCTCCGCCTCTACACCGACGCACAGGCCACGTTCTACCCCGACTCGAAGTATAGCGACTGTATGCCTATCGGCAGCATCGACGTCATCAACAACTTCCCCTACCAGGCCATCCGCGACTACTACGCCAAGTGGTATCGCCCCGACCTGCAAGGCATCATCGTAGTGGGTGACATCGACGTAGACCAGATGGAGCAGAAAATCAAAGCTCTCTTCGCGGACATCAAGCTGCCGGAAAACCGCGCCGAACGTATCTGGTATCCTGTGCCCGACAATGAAGAACCCATCGTCTACATCGGCAAGGACAAGGAAATCGACCTGCCCTTGGTAAATATCTACTTCAAGCACGACGCTACGCCCGACAGCATCAAGGGCAGCATCATGTATCTTGCCCAGAACTACATGCTGAACGCCATCGCCACCATGCTGAACGAGCGTTTCAGCGAACTGGCACAGTCGGCCAACCCGCCCTTCAACATGGCTTTCTGCTCGCCGGATGCCGACTTCTTCCTCAGCGGCACGAAGAAAGCCCTCGATGTAAGTGCCTATGCCAAGGAAGACGGTCTGAACAACGCCTTGAAAGTATTGCTCGAAGAACTGGAACGCGTACGCCGCTACGGCTTCACCGAAAGCGAATATGCCCGTGCCCGCGCCAACATCCTGCAACGCCTGGAGTCGGCCTACAACGAGCGCGAGAAGACCAACAACATGGCTTACGTCAACGAATGCCTGCAACACTTCCTGCACGCCGAACCCATTCCCGGCATCGAATATGAGTACAGCACCATGAACCAACTGGCACCCAACATCCCCGTGGCAGCCATCAACGAAGTGGCCAAGCAACTCATCACAGAAAATAACCAAGCTGTGTTCATCGCCGCTCCTGAGAAAGAAGGCGTGGTAGTGCCCACGAAAGAAGAAGTCGTTGCCGGTCTCAAAGGCATGTCCAAACTGGATGTACAACCCTACGTAGACAAGGTATCCAACGAACCGCTCATCAAGGAGGCTCCCCAAGGCGGCAAGATTGTCAGCCAGAAAGACAACGCCCTGTTCGGCGCCACGGAACTGACCCTGAGCAACGGTGTGAAGGTTTATGTGAAAAAGACCGACTTCAAGGCCGATGAAATCCGTATGCAGGGCTTCAGCATGGGTGGAACGAGTCTCTTCGATGCAGCCGACAAGCTGAACTATACCGTTATGAACGGAGTAATAGATGCAGGCGGTGCAGGCAACTTCAGCAACGTCGAGTTGACCAAGATGCTGGCCGGCAAGAAGGTATCCGTAACCGCCAGCGTAGGCTCGACCGCAGCCGGCGTGTATGGCAGCTGCTCTCCTAAAGACTTCGAGACCATGATGCAGCTCACATACCTCTACATCACACAACCCCGCAAGGACGAAGAATCCTTTGCTTCCTTCAAAAACCGCATGAAAGCCCAACTGGAAAGTTCGGAAGCCAACCCGCTCTCTGCCTTCAGCGACACATTGAGTTATGAAATATATGGAAAAGACCCGCGCTACCTCAACTTGAAGGCCTCCATGATGGACCAACTCGACTACGACCGTATGCTGGAATTGTACAAGCAGGCTTTTGCCAATGCAGCCGACTTTACGTACCTCTTTGTGGGCAATGCCGACCTGGATTCTATCAAACCTTACATCGAGCAGTATCTCGGTGCCCTGCCCTCCAAAAATGTCAAAGAAAGCGCCCTCAACAAGGATGGCCTGCGCAAGGCAGCCGAACAAGGCATCAAAGAAAACATCTTCGCCAAGGAGCAGCAGACCCCGATGGCTACTGTCGGCATCATTATCAATGGCGACTGCACGTACAACCCCAAGAACGAAGTGCTGTCCAGCATCTTCAACCAAGCCCTCACGATGATATTCACCGAAGAAATACGTGAGAAAGAAGGCGGAACGTATGGCGTAAGCACGTATTGCTCGCTTGATTCACATCAAAACAAAGCCGCTCTGCAGATTTCCTACCAGACCGACCCCGAAAAGTTCGAACACCTGAACGGTGTCATCAACGCCCAACTGGAGAAGGTCGCTGCCAACGGCCCTACAGAAGAGCAGATGCAGAAGATTAAGGAGTACATGCTGAAGAAATACGCCGACAACCAGAAGGAGAACTCCTACTGGATGAACCAGATGGAAAACTACCTGGTACTCGGTGTGGACATGACCAAGGACTATGAAGCCCTCGTCAACAGCATCACCGCCCAAGACGTGGCAGCCTTTGCCAAGGCCCTGCTGAACCAAGGCAACAAGCTGACGGTGGTAATGACTGTACCCGAATAAAGTCCCCCCCGTTCCCTCCCCCAGCGGCGAAGGAACGGGGAAACGGCCATCACACCTACTATGTATGTTGATTACACCTATTATTATATAACAACCGATTAACAGCCTCTCGCTCGTCCTCCCCTCCCTGCGGGGGAGGGGTCGGGGGAGGGGCTTTCTTTCTTCTTATGAACCTATTTTTAGAACTGCGCCGCCACGGCCGTCTGGCCGACAAACGCCACCCTATGTACGAGAAGAACCGCTTCGGACGATTCTGGATGTATCTCATGGCCGTGTTCTGGGCAGGCTACCTCATCTTCTTCGGAACGATATTCGCCCTTGCTTTCGATGGCGGGTCGGTAGAGCCGTACCATGTGCTCAACTCGGGTCTGGTGTTCGTGCTGGCGCTTGATTTCCTTATCCGCTTCCCCTTCCAGAAAACACCCACGCAGGAGGTGAAGCCTTACCTGCTACTTCCCATAAAAAAGCATAAGCTGATAGACTGCCTGCTGGTGCGTTCGGGACTGAGCGGATTCAACCTCATCTGGCTCTTCCTGTTTGTGCCGTTTGCTATCATCACTGTCACCAAGTTCTACGGGCTGTGGGGCGTGCTGTGTTATTGCATTGGCATCTGGCTACTGATGCTGTTCAACAACTACTGGTTCCTGCTGTTCCGCACACTTCTTGGCGAACACATCTGGTGGGTGCTGTTGCCCGTAGCTATCTATGGCGGACTGGCCTTAGGGATGTTCCTGCCTGAAGAAAGCCCGGTGTTCGACTGGTTCCGTGACTTGGGCGAAGGCTTTATCACAAGTAATATATGGGTGTTTCTGTCGCTCATAGCCAGCATCGCCCTGATGTGGTTCATCGACAGCCGCGTCATCTGCCGCACGATATACAACGAACTGAACAAAACAGAAGACTCTACCGTGCGCGTAAAAAACCTGTCGGAATATAAATTCCTCGACCGCTACGGCCAAGTGGGTGAATACATGAGACTGGAACTGAAGCTGATGCTCCGCAACAAGATGTGCCGCAAATCGCTCATCTCCTGCCTGTGCATCGTAGTGGCCTTCAGTCTGATTGTTGCCTTTACAGATATATACGGGGCAGGAATGAACAACTTCCTGATGATTTACAACTACGCCATCTTCGCCCTGCTGTTTTTCAGTACATTGTTGGGTTACGAAGGCAACTACATGGACGGTCTGATGAGCCGTCGCGAATCGCTGCGTTCGCTACTTACAGCCAAATATCGTCTATATACCATAGCCTTGCTGCTCCCATTCGTACTGATGCTGCCCGCAGTGTTTATGGGGAAAATAACCCTGCTACAGAATACTGCGTGGATGTTCTTCACTGCCGGGCTCTCGTACTGCTGCTTCTTTCAGGTGGCAGTCTACAACAACCAGACGGTCGACCTCAATGCCAAAATGACTGCCCGCCGTAATGCCGGCACAGGACTGCAAAGCATCATGGGCGGAGCCTCCTTTGCCATCCCTTTAGCCCTGTACTATCCGCTGACGCTTGCCTTTGGCGATACCGTGGCCTACACCACCCTGCTCATTCTCGGACTGGGCTTCATGCTGACCTCGCGCCTGTGGATAGGCAACGTCTACCGCAGACTGATGAAACGGAGATACAAAAACATGGAGGGATTCCGCGACAGCCGCCAGCGATAATAACCATCTACGACAATCACACATACCTAAAAAATAAAAGACATGATAGAAATAACCGGTTTGCAAAAGAATTACGGCTCTAAACGGGCCATCGACATAGACCGCTACACCATTGCCGACGGCGACATGCTGGGCCTGGTGGGCAACAACGGCGCAGGCAAGACCACCCTGTTCCGACTCATTCTCGACCTGGTCAAGGCTGATGCCGGCACGGTAGCCATCCAAGGCACCGACGTCACCCACACCGAAGACTGGAAAGACATCACGGGTGCTTACATCGACGACGGCTTCCTTATCGACTACCTCACGCCTGAAGAATACTTCTACTTCATCGGCCGCATGTATGGCTTGAAGAAAGAAGACGTGGACGAACGACTCCGCCCCTTCGAACGCTTCATGAACGGCGAGGTGCTGGGACAGAAGAAGTTTATCCGGAATTATTCCATGGGCAACAAGCAGAAGATTGGCATCATCAGCGCCATGCTGCACCACCCCCGGCTGCTCATCCTCGACGAACCCTTCAACTTCCTCGACCCCTCCAGCCAAGCCATCATCAAGCACCTGCTGAAATCCTATAACGAGGAGTACCACGCTACCGTCCTCATCTCCAGCCACAACTTGAACCACACCGTAGACATCTGTCCCCGCATCGCCCTGCTGGAGCACGGTGTCATCCTGCGCGACATTGACAACCGCGACGGACAGGCAGAGAAAGAACTGGAAGACTACTTTGAACTGAAAGCAGAAGGCAATGAAGAACCAGACAACCATGTAGAATGAATAATAAAGAATTGATAAGAAGGAATGAAATATCAAGATGGAAGAACGAACGCAAAGCAGCCGCTTTACACGGAATTTCTTCATCCTTCCTTTCTCATTCCTCACTAAAAATTTGCTTCCTCCTTCTGCTTCTCGTCGGTCTGACAAGCTGCCGCACTACTGCGCCCAATTTAGACTATCGCGCCTTAGTGCGTGCTTCCAACCGCCTCGGCATGGACATCGGTCCCAAAGACAACCACGCCCTCTACCTGGAGGCAGCAGAATGGATAGGCGTGCCCTACCGCAGCGGTGGACAGAGCAAGCGCGGAACAGACTGTTCGGGTTTCGCACGCCAGATTTATAAAACCGTTTATCGCACCGAACTGCCCCGCAGCACCTCCGAGCAAGTGAAAGAAGGCCGCCGCGTACGCCGGAACAAATTGCGGGAGGGTGACTTGGTGTTCTTCCACGGTTCACGCCGACGGCGCGTTTCCCACGTAGGCATCTATCTGAAAGACGGCAAGTTTGTCCATGCCAGCACCAGTCGTGGTGTCATCGTCAGCCGATTGGATGAGGAGTATTGGGACGAACACTGGATGCGGGGCAGGCGGATACGGTAGCCCCCTCCCTCCTCCCCCCGAAGGGGGAGGTGACCGAAACTGCTGACGTTGACGGACGGATTGATAACTAAATAACTAACTTAACTCAGCTTCCAAGCTCCTCCCCTTCGGGGGAGGTAGGGAGGGGCTCCTATTTATTATATTATTATGAAACGATTCATTACCCTCGTGCTGCTCATCGCAGTCACTCTCGGTGCCCAGTCACAACTGCTTTGGAAAATTTCCGGCAACGGACTGCAACAACCATCTTACATCTTCGGCACTTACCACCTCTCACCACTCAGCATCAAAGACAGCATTGCTTCCCTGCCACAAGCCATGCAGGACATCCGGCAGGTGTACGGCGAACTGGTCATGGCCGACATGATGAAACCCGAATTCCTTGCCCAGATGCAACAACAGACGATGCTGCCCAATGACACTACACTGAAAAGCCTCTTCACCCCCGAAGAGTTTGAAGTAGTAAGCCGCGCAGTGACAGAATACCTGCAGGTAGACATTGCCCTGCTGGACCGCATAAAACCCGCTGCCCTCTTCCAACAACTGACCGTGCTGTTCTACATGAAACACACGCCTGGCTATAACCCCCAGGAGCAGTTGGACGCTTCCTTCCAGCAAGAAGCCACGGAGCAAGGCAAGAAGGTGGGTGGATTGGAAACAGCACAGTCGCAAGTGGATATTCTCTTCAATAAACCGCTCCGCCGTCAGGCCGAAGACCTCTACTGCTTTGTGAGCGACCCCGACAAGGTCGAGCGCCAGGTCAAGGAGATCATTGCTGCCTACACCGCACAAGACCTGGACAAGATGCTTCAACTGATGGAAGAAAAAGAAGGCACTTCGTGCGACCCGACTCCCGAAGAGATGGCCCAACTGCTGTACGACCGCAACCAGGCCTGGGTGAAACAGATGCCTGCCATCATGCAAGCGGCTCCTACCCTCTTTGTCGTAGGTGCCGGACACCTGCCGGGCGAACAAGGCGTGCTCGCACTGCTGAAAGCACAAGATTACACCGTAGAACCGATGAAATGAGAATAATGGTGAATGGTTAATGATTAATGGTTAATACGTGCGACCGGACGTCATTTACCATTAATCATTAACCATTCACCATTAATCATTAACCATTAATCATTAACCACTCACCATTAATCATTAACCATTCACCATTAATCATTAATCATTAATCATTAATCATTAACCATTAACCATTCACCATTAATCATTAACCACTCCCCCATCCGCATGTCTTATCAAGCCTATCTCTTTGATTTCGACTATACCCTGGCTGACTCGTCGCGCGGCATTGTAATGTGCTTCCGCAATGTACTGGAACGACACGGTTATGCCGACGTGACCGACGACGCCATCCGCCGCACCATCGGCAAGACATTGGAAGAATCGTTCTCCATCCTGACAGGCATTACCGATGCCGACCGCTTAGCAGACTTCAAACAACAATACCGGCAAGAAGCCGACATACACATGACGCGCAACACCCATCTTTTTCCGGAAACCCTGCGCGTGTTGCGGGCTTTAAAAAGACGAGGTGCCCGCGTGGGAATTATCTCCACCAAATACCGTTTCCGTATCCACGAACTGCTGGACCAGTACTTGCCCGCCGATTTTCTGGACATTGTGGTGGGCGGAGAAGATGTCTCCCGCGCCAAACCCGACCCCGAAGGCCTCCTCTTTGCCATCGGACGTTTGGGTATAAAGAAGAAGCACATACTCTACATTGGCGACAGCACAGTGGATGCCGAAACAGCCCAGGCGGCCGGTGTGGACTTTGCAGGTGTGACCCACGGAGTCACCACGGCCGATGAACTGCGCCGCTACCCACACCGACGCATCATGACCACACTGGACGAACTGCTGGCTCCCCCCCGCATCAGCATCGGACAAATCGTTCTGCTGGCTCTGCTGGGAAGGTTGGTCTGCGCCGAAAGCTTCCCGCTGGATGAAGACCCGACCTTTATTTTCCTCACCCTTTTCCTGCTCTACCTCTGGAAGGTGGCCCGTTGCCGTCGCATCCTGCCTACGGTTGTCAGGACGTGGCTGAATAAACAACTGCACCCCCTCACGGTGCGCTACCGTGCCTTCCACATCCGACAGATACGCGGCAAGATGCCTGCCCCGCTCAGCACACAGACCTGCACCTGCCGCAACTGCGGACATACGTACACGGGCAACTTCTGTCCCCGCTGCGGCCAGACGCGCGGAGTCTACCGCTTCCAGTTGAAGCATGCAGCAGGCAACATCCTGCGCAGCCTGTTCCGTGTGGACGGCAAGTTCGGGCACACCCTCATCGCCCTACTCTACCGCCCCGGACACCTGATGCGCGGATTCATGCAAGGACGACGCGCTGCCTACTCCATGCCCCTGCAAACGCTGTTCCTGCTCGTGGCTTTCTATCTGTTGGCCATGCAGTTGGTCATTCTCCAGCCACAAGACCGCTCCAAGAAAGCTACCCCGATGCCCGACTCCGTAAAGATTGAGCGACTGCAAGAAAGCATCGTCGAATTGCTGGAAGAAAATGCACAAGACCCAGACTTCATCTCTCAGTCGGCCAACAACATCGCCATAGCCAACATGCAAGCCCAGCTGGACGGGCTGTTGCCTGCCGACTCCATCGCCCCGTCCCTCACACACAAGGAGACCGATGACAATTCCATCAGTTCCCTGCTGAACCACAGCAGACTGAGACAGCATCTATCCTCGTGGCTGGCACAAAGTCCTTTCCTCTCCCACGTATGGACGCTGCTGGAGCGCTGGGGACACGGCAACCGCACGCTGCAAATCATCCTCATCCTGCCTTTCCTGGCCGTGGGTACCTATTGGGCATTCCAGAGCCGCCGCCGGTTGCGCCGCCACCCCACACAGGTACGTTTCAACCTGATGGAACATTTCTTCATCCAGGCCTACATTGCCGCCCAAGCCATCCTGCTCAGCATTCTCTGCCTGCCGGTCGGCCTGACCGACTATGCCGACGACCTTTTTGCCCTGCCCTGGTGGTTCCTCTTCCTGCTTTTCTGGTGGGACATGCGGCAACTGTATCTCTGCTCGTGGTGGGACAGCCTCAAACGCTCGGCACTGGTCTACGTCTATGGCAGTCTGCTTTTCGTTGCGGTCTGCATAACCCTTGCAGGAATCATTATCCTGGGCGAGCTGTGCCTCCGGACTTTATAAATTCCTGCCACTTCCAAGCCCCCACGTTCATGCCCGGTTGGCCTATAAGTCAGAAGCAAACGGCTTATAGCTTGGAAGCACAGTGCCCATACCCCGGAAGCACGCTTCCAACAGCTTAGGAACAAGGCAAGAAAAAAGGATACAGTATCCGGGTAAAGATAGAATTAATCAGATAAATCAGTCAAAGCCTTGGCTGTTCAAAATTCACTGTCTATCTTTGCAAAAGTAAACAACGGCCTTGAAGAAACACAAAGCCTGATTTGCGTTAAATCTTATCATTATGCTACACAAAACAAAGTACGGCTGGAGAGTGTTGTGTCTGTCTCTCCTTATGCTTTTAACAGGCACATTGCGGGCAGAAACAACCCATAAAGCCCGTCTGGAAGTCAATTGGGAACAGTTCATGCACAAACAGGACTTGGTTTGGAACGTGCTGCCGGAGTATTGGTATGAATCGGCCTATATGGGCAACGGCATGCTGGGATGGATGATTTACAAGGAACCGGGACAGAATTATCTGCGGTTTGAAACGGGCGACTGCGAAGTGCACGACCACCGACCGGAAGCCAATGACCTGATCCACAAATGCCGCCTGCTGACAGGACACTTTGCACTGCATCCCTGCGGAGAAATCACTGGCGGACAGATGCGCCTGGACTTGTGGAACGCCGAAACCACGGCAGACATTACCACCACCCGCGGAAAGATACACATCCGCAGCTTCGTACACAGCGAAGAGATGGTCATCGTTACCCAATTATGGACGGAGGGCAATGAACAGAATTGCCGTTGGGAGTGGAATCCTGCCATCGCAGACAGCCCGCGCTACCTGTATGCCAAGCAAAGCAAGGGGTGGAAACCTTCTGTCCCCGAAAACTATACCAGCAACCCTCCTGCACAGGTCGACTCGTCGAGCACTGAAGGTGTCTCCTACCAACCGCTGCTGGCAGGAGGCGAAACGGCAGTGACCTGGCGCGAGACCCGCCAAGGAAATGTGCGCACCCTTTGGGTGAACCTGCAACATACCTATCCAGAGAACAATGCCCGCGAACTGAGCCGGGCAACCCTGGACAAAGCCCTCCGCACGGGATTCGACAAGATGCAACAGTCGCACCGCGCCTGGTGGCATGACTATTATCAGTCCAGCTTCCTCACCCTGCCCGATGCGCAAAAGGAAAACTTTTACTGGATACAGATGTACAAGCTGGCATCGGCCACACGGGGAGACCGGGCACTGATGGACTGCACCGGTCCGTGGCTGACGGTCACGCCCTGGCCCAACGCCTGGTGGAACCTGAACGTACAGCTGAGCTACTGGCCCCTGAACGCCTCCAACCGGCTGGAGCTGGCAGGCTCGCTGGAGCATACGTTGTATGACCACTTGGACCAGCTCCGACAAAACCTGCCCGAAGCCTACCGGGAAGGCGCTTACGGACTGGCTCGCACCACAGATTTCCATGCCGCTTCGGAAACAGTGGGCATACCCGGTGTGGACAAGAATCCGGAAGTAGGCAACCTCACCTGGGCCTGCCACAACCTCTGGCTGATTTACCGGCACAAGATGGACGATGACCTGCTGCGCAACAAACTGTTCCCCCTCCTCAAGGGTGCTGTCAACTATTATCTCTATTTCCTGAAGGAAGAAGCCGACGGCAAGCTGCACTTGCCAGCTACCTTCTCGCCCGAATATGGCAGCGCGGAAGACTGCCACTACGACCTTGCTCTGTTGCGCTGGGGATGCCAGACGTTGGTGAAAGCAGCCGACCGTCTGCACATCGACGACCCGCTGCTGCCCAAGTGGAAACATGTGCTGGCCAACCTTACGCCCTACCCGCAGGACGAAAACGGCCTGCGCATCGGACGGGATGTGCCCTACGCCAACTCGCACCGCCACTATTCGCACCTGCTGGCAGCCTATCCGCTGTATCTGCTGAACAGGGAAGACGCAGCTGATTCTGCCCTGATCAAGCAATCGCTGGATTACTGGCAGAGCAAGGCCGGTGCCCACCAGGGCTACTCGCTGACCGGTGCCTCGTCCATTTCATCGGCTTTGGGCAACGGCAACGATGCCCTCAACTACCTGAACGGACTGTTCGGCCGTTTCCTGAGCGTCAACACACTGTACCGCGAATCCGGTCCCGTTATCGAAACGCCGCTTTCGGGCGCGCAATCCATCCACGACATGTTGTTGCAAAGTTGGGGCGACAAGATACGTGTCTTCCCCGCTGTGCCGGATGCCTGGCAGGACGTGGCTTACTATGACTTACGGACCGAAGGTGCCTTTACCGTTTCTGCCAGCCGCCGGGCAGGGAAGACGGCTTTCATCGAAATCACGAGCCGGGCAGGAGAACCATGCATACTGGTGACAGACATTGACCGCCCGGTATTCAAGGCCCCTGACGGAAAGACCGTCCGCGCCACCCGATTAGGAACCGACACCTGGCAGGTAAACCTGCAGAAAGGAGAGTCCTGTCTTGTTTATCCCGAAGGTGAAAAGCCCGACCTGACCGTTCGCGCGGTGGAGAACGGAAAGGGCAACCTGTTCGGGAAGAAGCAACATTGAATACAATAAACTGATACAAATATCTTATGAAAGCAAGTTCCATTATCGTGCGCAGAGACTTACATGATTACATTAAGCAATCTGACCAACGTTTGCCTCTTTTCCACCAAAGATAGAAAATACCTGTCGGGTGTTATGAAACAAGAAAACGAACCGGATGAATACACGGCAGTGCACGATGCCCTGTATGACCCGTCCACACACAGCGTAACGATTTTGGATTTAAACTTGCGGAAGTTAGGTAAAAAAACAAGGGAAAGTATTGTCTAATCCGAATAGAATCAGTACCTTTGCGCCCGATTATTCCGCAACGGGTTCGACAAAGCGTTTTCTAAGTGATTAGGGGACCACCCGCCGGAGCTAACTTATAGCATTTTTATAACATGTACGTAATCGTAGAAATTCAGGGCCAACAGTTTAAAGTAGAGGCCGGAAAGAAATTGTTCGTTCACCACATTCAGAACGCCGAAAGCGGTGCAACGGTAGAGTTTGACAAAGTGTTGCTGGTGGACAAAGACGGTGAAATCACTGTAGGTGTTCCCACTGTAGAAGGCGCCAAAGTGGTTTGCGAAGTAGTATCTCCGCTGGTAAAGGGCGACAAGGTGCTCGTGTTCCACAAGAAGAGAAGAAAAGGCTATCGCAAACTGAAAGGTCACCGCGAACAGTTCACAGAGTTGACAATCAAAGAAGTAGTAGCTTAATCAAATTAAAACAGTAAGAAGAAATGGCACATAAAAAAGGTGTCGGTAGTTCTAAGAACGGCCGCGAATCAGCAAGTAAGAGATTAGGCGTGAAAATATTCGGCGGTGAGGCTTGCAAGGCAGGCAACATCATCGTTCGTCAGAGAGGTACGGAATTCCACCCGGGCAGAAACATCGGCATGGGAAGCGACCACACCCTCTACGCCTTGGTAGACGGAACTGTACAGTTCAAGAGAGGTCGTGAAGACAGACGTTATGTATCTGTCGTTCCGGCCGAAACTAATGCAGAAGCATAAAACAGATGCTTTTTACAAATTAATAAGAAAAGGGGAACTATGCTTATAGTTCTCCTTTTCTTGTTTTAACACCCTAAGAAGAGCAATGAAAAGACATCCCTATCTCCTCCTCCTTCTGACTACCTTCTGCTTCAGCGCCTGTACCCATGAGAAAACCAAAGATTTCAAACAATATCCCGCCACAGAACTGACTTTCGAAGAAATCCGCATAGACTCCATCATGGACTACCCCCGACAACTACGCATTGCGGGAGACAGCCTGTTGATTATCAACGACCACGTCGAAGACAAGGCTGTGCTGCTCTATAACCTCAGCGACTCGTCCTGCGTGCGCACCGTGTCTATCGGTCAGGGTCCAGGCGAAGTATTGGCTCCCAACTGGATTGACCTGGCTGGAGACTCGCTCAACGTACTGAGCCGCAACAACGGAAAAATCAACCGTTACGCCCTGAACGACCTGCTGCAAGACAAAATTACTGCCTGCCGCACCATCGACCTGAAAGACGCAGACCGCTTCGTGCAGACTGACTACGGCTACATCGGCATGGACTTTTACCTGAACGACAAGGAAGAAGTACGCCTGGCCAGAGCGTTCGACCTGATGGGCAACCCCGTGCAGGATTTGGACTGGTACACAGAATACCAGGCTGACGACAAAATCCTGACATATTTCTGCTTCCAGGGGCAGGCCGGTTACCATCCGGGCAGCCGTACACTCATGGTAGCCCCGGTCTATGCCTCCACCATCTGGTTCTACACGTGGAAAGACGGGCAATGGGAGAAATCCAACTCTTTCCCCATTGGCAACGGCGAATTGGAACGCAACGCCCAAAAGGGCGACTTCACGGACGAAATCCGCTACACCACCAAGGTATTAGACATCTGCACCGACCAGAACTATTTTTACTACCTGCACGAAGACCAGCAGATGAAAGAAGGGAAGACTGTGGACGGCTGCCACTACATTCTGCGCTTCCTGCCTGACGGCACTTTCGACAAGCTCTTCAAAGTGGACGAATCTGTGACAGCCATCTGTCCGGCCGGTGAGGTGCTCTACGCCAGCTTCATCGGCAAGGACGGCGAATATACGTTGGGCAAAACCAAGCTTTAACTCCCAGCAAGACAAAGGGGCAGACAAACCACGCGCTTGTCTGCCCCCTGTTTGTTCAGAATCTATGGACGCTTACTCCTTCACCTCCTCGTAAGACACATACTCCCCTTCATCCTTGCCGAAAATCTTCTTCCGGTTGATGTGCAGTTCTCCTTCTTCCACGGAGACGGTGCCGTCATCCGAAACGGTGGCAGTAGTACGCCGTGTCTGCTGCGCCCGGCAACCTTCGCGGGCAGTGCGAGAAGCTTCCTGCCCTCTTCCTCTGCCCAGACCGAACACCCCGCGCACCACACGGAGCAGAATGGCAAAGCCGATAAGCGCAACGGCCAATATGATAATCAGTATAAATCCTAAGAAATGAAGCATACAGTTTGTTTTTAGTTAGCGATGAACATACCTTAACAGGATGCAATAGTAATACTACAACAACCGTGCCACACTTTTGGTTCAGGCGTTCCTGCCAGCCAGGAGCGAAAGCAGCACATACCACACGATGCAGGCTGCCAGTCCCTTAACCTGCAGACAAACCAGAAAGACCACGCAGACCAACAGGAAGAGGAAGCGCAGCTTATTGTCCGCCCACGACAGGTTCTTGAACTTCAGCGAGAACATGGGCACCTCGCTCACCAACAACCACGACGAAAGGCATACAAGCACCAACAGCACCAACGGGTTCACCGTACCGTCTGTGAGCCACGGGTGAAAGCCCACTACCAGCGATGCCCAGAACAACGCATTGGCAGGCACGGGCAATCCGATGAACGACGTGGTCTGCCGCGTGTCGTTGTTGAATTTGGCCAGACGCAAACCGGAGAACACGGCGATAAGGAACGCCACATAAGGGAAATAAGGCTCTATTGACTGCAAGTACGGAGGATAAGGCATTTCCTGCAAGAGCGAAAACACTACCACCGCAGGCGCCAACCCGAAACTGATGTCATCTGCCAGCGAATCAAGATCCTTGCCGATGTTGGAATAGGCATGAAGAGCACGTGCCGCCAGCCCATCGAAGAAATCGAACACTGCCCCGATGATGATGAACAGCAACGCCAGCTCGTACTTGAGCTGAAACGCCATGACGGCAGCCACGCAGCCCGAAAACAGATTCAGGCAAGTCAGCGTGTTGGGTATGCGGGAAGTAATGCAGTTGGGCATAATAAGAAGAGTTAAAAAGTTATTTCAATTTGGCTATCACCGTCTGGTTGCCCGTAGTGGCCTGCCCTAACTTGACCAGCACTTCGGTGCCTAACGGCAGGAACACATCCACACGCGAACCGAACTTGATAAAGCCCATGTGTTCGTCGATGTAACATTCGTCGCCCTCCACGGCATAGGTGACAATGCGGCGGGCCATGGCACCGGCTATCTGTCGGGCCATCACCTCCACGCCTTCGGGGGTCTCAATCACCACGGTAGAACGTTCGTTGTCCGTGCTGGCTTTGGGGAGCCACGCCTTCATGAACTTGCCGTTCTGGTGACTGACTTTCTTCACAGTGCCGTCTACGGGATACCAGTTGGCATGCACATTGACCAGGCTCATAAAGATGGATACCATGATACGGCGGTCGTGAAAATATTCGTTTTCTTCCACCTCTTCCACCACGACCACCTTGCCGTCGGCAGGGGCCACCACCACTTTCTCGGTATCCTTTCCAAACAAGCGGATAGGACAACGGAAGAAATTGACCATGATGCCATAGACCACCAGGCTCACAATGGAGGTAATGTAAAACGGGATGCGGGTATCCAGCCCCCAATAAAGGGCAGCATTGATAAAGAGCAACAACAGGAAACTGCCTGCCAACGTATGTGTACCTTCACGGTGTATGCGTATCTTTTTCAATCTCTTCAAACGAACCATTGTCTCAAATTGCAAGTATTGTTATCAGTCCTTTTTTATACATTAATATAATCTGTGTGCAAAAATAGGCCTTATTTGACAACCAAACAAATAAAGCACACAGAAAATGGCACTTTAGGAGCGTAAACCTTCATTTTAGGAGCGTAAACCTTCATTTTAGCGGCGTAACCCTGAGGTTTGCGGAGAGAGTTGCTTCCAAGCGATAAGAAGCCCGCTTCCAAGCAATAAGGTCCCCGCTTCCAAGCGATAAGAAGTAGACATCGGACATATAAGCAGAAAATCCCATCCTTCCGGCTTTATCCGCCTTTATGGATAAGTCTGTCCGCGCGTGTCAGGAAGATTCCAATCCCCAGGTGCCGCCCGAGGAAGAAGTAGTGTTTCAGAACTGATTTTTCAGCCAAATAGTTTGCCCGTTTTCATATTTGATTGTACCTTTATGCACTCATTTCGAAAGGTACCTCAAAGATTATGCAAGATTTCGTTCATTTACACGTACATACCCAATACTCTCTGTTGGACGGGCAGGCCAGCGTCAGCCGCTTGGTGGACAAAGCCATGAAAGACGGCATGAAAGGCATCGCCGTGACCGACCACGGCAACATGTTCGGCATCAAAGAGTTTTACAACTACGTCAACAAGAAGAACAGCGGTCCGCGCGGGGAAATTAAAGACTTGAAGAAGCGTATCGCCGAACTGGAAAACGGCTCGGCAAACAGCGAGCGCCCCGAAGAGGAGATAGCGGAATGCCGGGCCCAAATAGCCGAGGCAGAAAGCAAGCTCTTCAAACCCGTCATCGGATGCGAGATGTATGTGGCCCGCCGCACCATGGACAAGAAGGAAGGAAAGCCCGACCAGAGCGGCTGGCACCTCATCGTCCTGGCCAAGAACGAAAAGGGGTACCACAACCTCATCAAATTGGTATCGCGCGCCTGGACAAAGGGATATTACATGCGCCCGCGCACCGACCGCAACGAACTGGAGAAGTATCACGAGGGACTAATCGTCTGCTCGGCGTGCTTAGGCGGCGAGGTGCCCAAGAAGATTACCGCCGACCACTACGACGAAGCCGAAGAGGCTATCCAATGGTATAAGAACTTATTCGGCGACGACTATTACCTGGAACTTCAGCGTCACAAAGCCACTGTGTCCCGTGCCAACCACGAAGCCTATCCCTTGCAACAGAAAGTGAATGCCAAGCTGCTGGAGTATGCCAAGAAATACAATATCAAGGTTATCTGCACCAACGACGTGCACTTCGTGGACGAGGAAAATGCCGAAGCGCACGACCGGCTCATCTGCCTCAGCACCGGCAAGGACCTGGACGACCCTACCCGCATGCTCTATACCAAGCAGGAGTGGATGAAGACCAAGGCGGAGATGAACCAACTGTTTGAAGACATTCCCGAAGCCCTCTCCAACACGCTGGAGATACTCGACAAAGTGGAATATTACTCCATCGACCATGCCCCCATCATGCCAACCTTCGCCATCCCCGAAGATTTCGGAACGGAGGAGGAATATCGCCGGAAATATACCGAGAAGGACCTCTTCGACGAATTCACCCAAGACGAGAATGGCAATGTGGTGCTGGACGAAGCTGCTGCCAACGCCAAAATCAAACGTCTGGGTGGATACGAAAAGCTGTACCGCATCAAACTGGAAGCCGACTATCTGGCCAAGCTGACCTTCGACGGCGCCAAAAAGCTGTATGGCGACCCGCTCTCCGATGAGGTGAAAGAACGCCTGGTGTTCGAACTCTACATCATGAAAACCATGGGTTTCCCAGGCTACTTTCTCATTGTTCAGGACTTTATCAACGCGGCCCGTACCAAGCTGGGCGTGTCAGTCGGACCGGGACGTGGCTCGGCGGCGGGCTCGGCGGTGGCCTACTGTTTGGGCATCACGAAGATAGACCCTATCCAATACGACCTGCTGTTCGAACGTTTCCTGAACCCCGACCGTATCTCATTGCCCGATATAGATGTTGACTTCGACGATGACGGACGCGGCGATGTGCTGCGCTGGGTGACAGAAAAATACGGCCAGGAAAAGGTGGCACACATCATCACCTACGGCACCATGGCTACGAAGATGGCCATCAAGGACGTGGCGCGTGTGGAGAAACTTCCCCTGTCGGAATCCGACCGCTTGTGCAAGCTGGTGCCCGACAAGATACCCGACAAGAAACTGAACCTGCCCAACGCCATCGCTTACGTGCCCGAACTGCAGGCTGCCGAGGCTTCGCCCGACCCCAAGATGCGCAATACCATCAAGTATGCCAAGATGCTCGAAGGTAATGTGCGTGGCACGGGTGTACATGCCTGTGGCACCATCATTTGCCGCGACGACATCACCGACTGGGTGCCTGTCAGCACGGCAGACGACAAAGAAACGGGCGAGAAGATGCTCGTCACCCAATACGAAGGTTCGGTCATCGAAGATACGGGCCTCATCAAGATGGACTTCTTAGGACTGAAGACGCTCTCCATCATCAAGGAAGCCGTGGCCAACGTGAAACTGCACCGGGGCATCGAACTGGACATCGACAATATCCCTATCGACGACCCCGCTACCTATAAACTTTATTGCGACGGACGTACCGTGGGTACTTTCCAGTTTGAATCGGCCGGTATGCAGAAATACCTGCGCGAACTGCAACCCAGCACGTTCGAGGATCTTATCGCCATGAACGCCCTCTACCGACCGGGCCCCATGGACTATATCCCCGACTTCATCGACCGTAAATGGGGACGTAAACCCATCGAATACGACATCCCCATCATGGAGAAGTACCTGAAGGATACCTACGGCATTACTGTTTACCAGGAGCAGGTCATGCTACTCTCGCGCCTGCTGGCCAACTTCACCCGAGGCGAATCCGACGCCCTGCGCAAGGCCATGGGTAAGAAGCTGCGCGACAAGCTGGACCACATGAAGCCCAAGTTCATTGAAGGAGGCAAGAAGAACGGCCACGACCCGAAGGTATTGGAGAAGATTTGGGCCGACTGGGAGAAATTCGCCTCTTACGCCTTCAACAAGTCGCATGCCACGTGCTACTCGTGGGTGGCCTATCAGACGGCTTACCTCAAAGCCAATTACCCCGCCGAATACATGGCCGCCGTGATGAGCCGAAGCCTGTCGAACATTACCGACATCACCAAGCTGATGGACGAGTGTAAAGCCATGGGCATCAAAGTGCTGGGACCGGACGTAAACGAAAGTAACCTGAAGTTCACCGTCAACGCCGAAGGCAATATCCGCTTTGGACTGGGAGCCATCAAGGGCGTGGGCGAAAGTGCCGTGCAGAGCATTGTAGAAAACCGCGAGAAGGACGGTCCTTACAAAGGCATCTTCGACTTTGTGCAGCGCGTCAACCTGAATGCCTGCAACAAGAAGAACCTGGAGTGCCTGGCACTGGCCGGAGGCTTCGACAGTTTCCCCGAACTGACCCGCGAACAATACTTCACGGCCAATGCCAAAAACGAAAGCTTCCTCGAAACATTGGTGCGCTATGGCAACCGCTACCAGACAGACTGCGCCATGGCAGCCAACTCGCTTTTCGGTGGTGAGAACCTGGTAGAAGTGGCCACGCCCGAAATATTGCCTGCCGAACGATGGAGCGACTTGGACCGGCTGAACAAGGAACGCGACTTGGTGGGAATCTACCTCTCTGCCCACCCGCTGGACGAATATGCCGTGATTCTGGAAAATGTGTGCAACACGCACATGAGCGAACTGGAAAACAAAGAAGCACTCGCCAGCCGCGAAATCACCATGGGAGGCATGGTCACCGCCCTGCGCCGGGGCATCAGCAAAAACGGAAATCCCTACGGCATTGCACGCATCGAAGACTATTCGGGTTCGGCAGAGATTCCTTTCTTTGGCAACGACTGGGTGACGTGGCAAGGCTATCTGGGCGAGCGCACCTTCCTCTTCATCAAGGCACGCTGCCAGCCCAAACAGTGGAGACAGAATGAGCTGGAACTGAAAATCACCTCGATAGAGCTGTTGCCCGATGTCAAAGAAAAACTTATCGAGAAGATTACGATATTCATTCCCCTGAGTCTGCTGAACAAAGCCCTGATTGCCGAACTGGCCGAGCTGACCAAAAGCCATCCGGGCAACGCCCAACTGTGTTTCAAGGTGACAGACAAAGACAGCAAAATGGCGGTGGATCTCGTGTCGCGCCCTGTCAAACTGAACGTGGGACGCGAACTGATTTCATATTTAAAAGGACATCCTGAACTTGAATTCCGGATAAATTGACTATATTTGCCACGGGAAAAACTTACATTTCATAACTCTTAATACATAAAACAATGGCACTGAACATTAATGAGAACAATTACAAAGAACTGCTGGCAGGCGACAAGCCTGTAGTCATCGACTTCTGGGCAACGTGGTGCGGTCCTTGCCGCATGGTAGGCCCCATCATCGACGAATTGGCTACTGAATACGAAGGCCGCGCCGTCATCGGCAAATGCGATGTGGAAGAGAATAACGACCTGGCCATGGAATACGGCATCCGCAACATCCCTGCCGTACTCTTCTTCAAGAACGGAGAACTGGCAGACAAACAGATCGGTTCGGCTCCCAAGGCAACTTACGTCAGCAAACTGGAAGCCCTGCTCTGAGACCGACGCGATGTACTATGACCGTTTCACCCTCTAAAAGATAAATGATATGAGACAAGAAGACGACTTTCTGCAGGATGACCTCGATGATGAAAAGACTATCGAATTCATCAAAAGCTACCTGCCGCAGGAACTGAAAGACAAGTTCACGGACGACGAGTTCTACTACTTCCTCGACCTGATTGACGAGTATTACGCCCAAAGCGGCATTCTCGATGCGCAACCCGATGACGATGGCTGCATTGAAATCGACTTGGAAAAAGTCGTTGACTACATCATCAAAGAAGCACGCAAGGATGAAATGGGCGAGTATAACCCCGAGGAACTGCTTTTCATCGTACAAGGCGAGATGGAATATGCCGACTCGCTGGATGACGAAAACTGAACGCAAGCCGACCCGAAAACGCGTATATTCATTGTTGAAAATACATATACACGCGTTTACAACTGCGTATATACTGCCTGAAACGCGTATATACGCAGTTTTTCATACCCCGCCACAGTCCACACCAACATTTTCAGCCAAAGCAAAACACACGCTACGTACACACGTATTTGTTTTTTCCCTATCTTTGCGGCACGAAAAAGAAATAACCCAATAAAGCTATTGAACCATGCTTACCATCAAACAAATTACCGAGAACACCGACGCCGTGGTGCGCGGACTCGAAAAGAAACACTTCAAGAATGCCAAGGAGACCATCGAACAGGTGCTCGCCCTCAACAACAAGCGCAAAAGCACGCAGGTCGTGCTGGACACGAACCTGGCCGAGGTGAATACCACCTCCAAGGCCATCGGCGCGCTGATGAAGGAAGGCAAGAAAGATGAAGCTGAAGCCGCCAAAGCACGCGTGGCCTCGCTGAAAGAAACCAACAAAACCCTGCAGGCAGACATGGACCAGGCGGCACACGACCTGCAACAGTTGCTCTACACCATCCCCAACGTGCCCTACGAAGAAGTGCCCGAAGGCAATGGCGCCGAAGACAACCTCGTGGTCAAGATGGGTGGCATGGAAACACCCCTGCCCAAAGACGCACTGCCCCACTGGGAACTGGCCAAGAAGTATGACATCATCGACTTCGACCTGGGTGTGAAGATTACCGGCGCCGGATTTCCCGTCTACAAAGGCAAAGGCGCCCGCCTGCAACGCGCCCTCATCAACTTCTTCCTGGACGAAGCACGCGCATCGGGCTACACCGAAGTGATGCCACCCACGGTGGTCAACGCCGCCTCGGGATACGGCACCGGCCAACTGCCCGACAAGGAAGGACAGATGTACCACTGCGAGGTGGATGACCTCTACCTTATCCCGACTGCCGAGGTACCCGTGACGAACATCTACCGCGACGTCATCCTCGACGAGAAGGACCTCCCCATCAAGAACTGTGCCTACACTGAGTGTTTCCGCCGCGAAGCCGGCAGCTATGGCAAGGACGTGCGCGGACTGAACCGTCTGCATGAGTTCTCCAAGGTTGAGCTGGTGCGTATCGACAAGCCCGAACACAGCCGCCAGAGCCATCAGGAGATGCTGGACCACGTAGAGGGTCTGCTGCAGAAACTCGAACTTCCCTACCGCATCCTGCGCCTCTGCGGTGGCGACATCAGCTTCACGGCCGCCATCTGCTACGACTTCGAGGTCTACAGCGAGGCGCAGAAGCGTTGGTTGGAAGTCAGCTCCGTATCTAACTTCGATACTTACCAGGCCAACCGCCTGAAATGCCGCTATCGCACGGCGGACAAGAAAACCGAATTGTGTCACACGCTCAACGGCTCGGCCCTCGCCCTGCCCCGCATCGTGGCTGCCCTGCTGGAGAACAACCAGACACCGGAAGGAATCCGCATCCCCAAGGCACTGGTGCCCTACTGTGGATTCGACATGATTGACTGATACACATTATTATACAGATACACAAGAAAAGAAGGCAGGGGCTTGCAAGGCTTCTGCCTTTTGCCGTGTAGAACCAAACGAAAATGACTAACAACAAAAAACCATTATGACTGCAAAGAAAAAACACTGCCCCGCCTGCGGGCAGAAAATAAGCCTTTCCCTACGGATGCACTACCTCCTTTGGGGGACGGCTCATGAAATCACATGCCCGCACTGCGGTGCAAGGCTCCACCCGACAAAGAGCCATTTCTTCCTATGCTTCAACTTGGGTGGAGCAACAGCCCTCCTCTCTTTCTGGGGATACATTCTGTACGTAGAAGACAACTTCTTTGAAGCCATCGCCTTTGCCGTTGGCATGTGTGTACTACTCGTACTCATCATAGCTCTTGTTACGCTGAGGACCATCCGGTTCACGGAATAGACCTTACATTCCCTCCTATTCCGTTCCTTCTCATTGTCAATGTTTTTATGGTTCATATTATGCCACCGGATAAGCCCAAAGTGGAGAGCAAAAACCGGGAGTAGACAAACCTTGGATTATACTCTTAACACATCCACAAATATCTGATTCTGATAAGCTTACCAAGGAAGAATCTGCTTTCACGCATCTTTCATACACCTTACTGCCTTTCCGGCCTTGCTTCATCTATATATGAAAGCGGCTTCAAAGGTATGGGAAGTTTGCTACGGATACCTTAGAAAGACAAGCAATATACATATAGCAGTCATACCGACAGAACAACACAGGCCAGAGCAGACTGACGGGAGCCCGGACTAACGCTAAAAAAACACAAGAAAGGAGGATGTCGGGACGGACGTTCTCCTTTTTTTCGTACATTTGCGGGGAAGTAAAAACGTTTGGAAAGATATATCATCAGCCACACGCTCAACACGTAATTACACATACTAACTAATATGAACAAGATTCTTCACAAAGAACATTTCTCCGAAAAGGTCTTCAAACTCGTTGTTGAAGCACCGCTTATCGCCCGGTCGCGCAAGGCCGGGCACTTCGTTATCGTCCGCGTCGGCGAGAAGGGCGAACGTATGCCCCTCACTATCGCCGAAGCCGACCCCGTGGCCGGTACCATCACCCTCGTTGTGCAGGAAGTGGGCCTCTCCTCCACCCGCCTCTGCGAACTGAACGAAGGCGACTATATCACCGACGTTGTCGGCCCGCTGGGACAAGCCACGCACATTGAGAAATTCGGCACCGTGGTCTGCGCCGGAGGTGGTGTGGGCGTTGCTCCGATGCTGCCCATCGTACAGGCCCTGAAGGCGGCAGGCAACCGCGTCATCACCGTACTTGCCGGACGCACCAAGGAACTGATTATACTGGAAAAAGAGATGCGCGCCTCCAGCGACGAAGTCATCATCATGACCGACGATGGTTCATACGGACAGAAAGGCCTCGTCACGCAGGGTGTCGAACAAGTTATCCTGCGCGAGAAGGTAGACAAATGCTTCGCCATCGGCCCTGCCATCATGATGAAGTTCGTCTGTCTGCTCACCAAGAAATACAACATTCCTACCGACGTGTCACTCAACACCATCATGGTGGACGGCACGGGCATGTGCGGCGCCTGCCGCATCACCGTGGGCGGCAAGACCAAGTTTGTGTGCGTGGACGGCCCTGAGTTCGACGGACACCAGGTGGACTTCGACGAGATGCTGAAACGCATGGGTGCCTTCAAGCCCTACGAGCAGGAAGAGATGCACAAATTAGAGCATCCCGACACCTGCCAGGCCACGGGCGAACCCGTTCAACCCACCGAAGAAGACAAGACCCGCAACGCTCCCTGGCGCGTAGAGCTGCGCAAGTCCATGAAACCGAAGGAACGCACCGCCATCCCCCGCGTCCAAATGCCTGAACTCGACCCCGAATACCGCAGCCACAGCCGCCGCGAGGAGGTGAACCTCGGCCTCAACGAAGAGCAGGCACTGACCGAGGCCAAACGGTGCCTGGACTGCGCCAACCCCGGCTGTATGCAGGGTTGCCCCGTGGGCATCGACATCCCGCGCTTCATCAAACATATCGAAAAAGGCGAATTCCTCGAAGCTGCCAAAACCCTGAAGGAGACCAGCGCCCTGCCCGCCGTATGCGGACGTGTCTGCCCGCAGGAGAAGCAGTGCGAATCGAAATGTATCCATCTGAAAATGAACGAACCTGCTGTGGCCATCGGCTACCTGGAACGCTTTGCCGCCGACTACGAACGCGACAGCGGCCAAATCTCCGTGCCCGAGATTAAGGAGAGAAACGGTATCAAGGTGGCCGTCGTAGGAAGCGGTCCCGCCGGTCTGTCCTTCGCAGGCGACATGGCGAAGAAGGGCTACGACGTGACTGTATTCGAAGCCCTGCACGAGATTGGCGGCGTGCTGAAATACGGTATTCCCGAATTCCGCTTGCCCAATAAGATTGTGGACGTGGAGATAGACAACCTCGCCAAGATGGGCGTGCAGTTCGAGAAAGACTGCATTATCGGCAAGACGCTCAGCATCGCCGAACTGAAAGAAGCCGGATTCCGCGGTGTATTCGTGGCCAGCGGTGCCGGCCTGCCCAACTTCATGGGCATCCCCGGCGAGAACTCGATAAACATCCTCTCGTCCAACGAATACCTGACGCGTGTCAACCTGATGGACGCTGCCAGCGAAGACAGTGACACCCCTGTGCCCTTTGGCAAGCGTGTGGCAGTCATCGGCGGCGGCAATACGGCCATGGACTCCGTGCGCACCGCCCGCCGTCTGGGTGCCGAGCGTGCCATCATCGTCTACCGCCGCAGCGAGGCCGAAATGCCCGCCCGCATCGAAGAGGTGAAACACGCCAAGGAAGAGGGCGTAGAGTTCATGACACTGCACAACCCCATCGAATATATTGCCGACGAGCAGGGACGCGTGAAACAAATCGTACTACAGAAGATGGAACTGGGCGAGCCCGATGCCAGCGGCCGCCGCAGCCCCGTGCCCATCCCCGGTGCCACGGAAACGCTGGACATTGACCTGGCCATCGTCAGCGTGGGCGTATCGCCCAACCCCATCGTGCCTCACTCCGTCGAAGGATTGGAACTGGGCCGTAAGGGCACCATCGCCGTGAACGACGACATGCAGTCGTCCATCCCCTTCCTCTTCGCCGGAGGCGACATCGTGCGCGGCGGTGCAACGGTCATCCTGGCCATGGGCGACGGACGGCGTGCAGCTGCTGCGATGGACAAGCAGTTGCGCGGCTGAAGATAACTGATTAACAATAACAAAGGCTTACGTGCTTCTTCCACAGAAGACGTAAGCCTATATTTTTCTCAACATGGTAAAGATTATCTGGAAAGGATTTACCGAACACGTCATTCGTGCCCCGCGCCGACCGTTGCCTCCCGACGCCCACCCGCTTCTCATCCCCCGGCGGCACTATTGGTTGAAAGCTATCCTGTTGGCCGCTCCCGTCTATCTCCCCATATTAGCTTCGCTCTACTTAAAGAACTACCTGCTGCAAACCGACCTGCGGGACAAACCGTGGATAGTGGCAGGCATGGCACTGGCCCTGCTATTGGGGCCTCTGCACGAGTGTCTGCATGCCTGGTGCTATCCCAAGGGAGCCACAGCGTATATTGGCGTACTTTACAAGCGCTTCCTTTTCTATATGGATTGCGGGGCATCCATCAGCCGGGGAAGGTATTTCGTGATGTGTCTGCTGCCGATGCTGCTCTGTATCCTTCCTTGGATTATCTTCCTGCTCTGTCCAGCCGAAGCCAAGGCCCTGGCTTCGTTGTGTTGGGGGTGCGCCATCATGAGTGCCGTTGGCCCTGCTCCCGACTATATGAACGCACTCTGTGCCTGTCGACAGGTTCCGCGCGGAGGATACATGCAGGAGGGAGAAGACGAACGGGATTATTGGTACGTCTCTACGGCAACAACGCCAGACAATACAAATATACATCATAAATAAAAGCCAAACGTGAATCTATATCAGAACAAATACCGCATACCAACAGCACGTGCAACATGGCATGACTATAGCGGCGGAGCATATTTTATAACGATATGTACTGCCGGACGTATGCATTATTTCGGTGAAATTGAAAACGAAGAGATGCAATTGTCTGCTATAGGAAAGATTGCGTCTGACCATTTTTCCAATGTATCTATTCATTATCCGTATGCAGAAATTCCATTGTTCGTTGTTATGCCCAACCATATCCACGCCATTGTAATTATTGATGGTAATGACGGCAATTATAGAGACGCGATTAATCGCGTCTCTACTGCAACAGAAACGACAACGGTAATATCACGAAATCCTATGATATATAAATCATTGGGAACGGTCATTCGTGGCGTGAAGGCACGTATCAGCCGTATGGCACATCTGAACGGTATCCCATTCGGGTGGCAGGCCCGTTTCTACGACCATATCATTCGCAACCAAGATGAAATGAACCGTATCGCCACCTATATATACCATAATGTCAGCCAGTGGGATTTAGATGAATTGAATAAGGCAGAATGATATTAAATGATGTAGAGACGCGATTAATCGCGTCTCTACCACAAACATATCAAACGAAACAATAAACAGATTCGTTTACACCAGCCGGTTCGTCGCCGGGTCGGGGAAGATGACCGTCGGCTTGAAAGACTTGGCTTCCTCGAAGTCCATCAGGGCGTAGGACATGATGATGACGATGTCGTCCGGCTGCACCTTGCGGGCGGCGGCGCCGTTCAGGCAGATGCAACCCGACCCGCGTTCTCCTTTGATGATGTAGGTTTCGAAGCGTTCACCGTTGTTGTTGTCTACGATGGCCACCTTCTCGCCGGCAATCATGCCCGCGGCATCCAGCAGGTCTTCGTCGATGGTGATGCTGCCCATGTAGTTGAGGTTGGCCTCAGTAACGCGGGCGCAGTGGATTTTCGATTTCAGAACTTCTATCAACATTCTCCTTATTCCTTATATTTAATGTTATCAATCAGGCGCACTTCACCGCAGAACACAGTGATGCAGCCCACCGGGTAGGTCGTATCCTTCCACTCAGCAATGCTTTGCAACGTATTGCCGTCTACCAGTTCAAAATATTCGAGACGAAGTCCCTCGGCTGCTGCGATACGGTCTTCCACAAACTGCCTGGTTTCCTGCACGGTATGCGTCTTGGCATAGTCTACGCTGGCAAAGAGCGTCTGCGAGATTTGCAGGGCCTGCGTGCGCTGTTGGGGCGTCAGACGGGCATTACGGCTACTCAAAGCCAGGCCGTCGGCTTCGCGGACTATCGGGCAACCCACAATCTGAAGAGGGAAATGCATCTGCCGCACCATCTCACGAACGATGGCCAACTGCTGGAAGTCTTTCTCGCCAAAGTAGGCACGGTCGGGCTTCACCATATCGAAAAGCTTGCTGACCACCTGGCACACGCCGTTGAAGTGACCGGGACGGAATTGGCCTTCCATCACCGTGTCCAGTGGCGCGTAGCTGAACTGACGCGTATCGGGCTCAGGATACACCTCCTCCACCGACGGAGCAAAGGCGATGGTGGATCCGTGCGTTTCGAGCAGACGGCAATCTGCCTCCAGCGTGCGCGGATACTTCTGCAAATCATTTTTGTCATTGAATTGGGTGGGATTGACGAAAACACTGACTACCGTCACATCGTTTTCACGCACACTGCGGTCTACCAGCGAGGCATGACCGGCATGCAACGCACCCATCGTGGGCACCAAGCCCACACTCTTACCTTCGGCCCGCAAGGCAGACAACTCGGCCTGCAAGGCTGCGACTGTATGAATTACTTTCATTGCACAGAAAAGTTATGTAAAAATAGCTACAAATCGACTTTACTATCCACGATATGGCACCGCAGGCAACGCTCATTCCGTCATCCCCTCTATCCAAACAGTCTACAAAGAATCAACATTGCTTGTCTGTCCACACCGTTTCCCGCTTGACAACGAGCCCATGCCGCTGCTAAGCGGGTGCAAAATAAGTCATTATTTGCCACATAACGAAGGAATCGTGCAAATTTATGCCAACACAATTGCCAGAACAGGTCCCTGACAGGACCTGTCCGGCTATTTTCTTCCTGGAAGAGCCCCGGCTTCAACGGGGTATTTTCAGGCGTAGATAACACAGAACCCACGGTTCATTCGTCAATAACAATGTCAAACTGGTCGTAAGAAGCCGTGCGCCAGGCCAGCTTCTCCGTCAGGGGCGACAAGGCGAACAGGGGCGAGAAGGTACGCACGCCGATAGTCTTACCATCCGGCTTGAATTCCAAGATGCGCAACCAGCCATCTCCACCGTTGCCAAACCATTGCCCGTCAGCTGTCTGGGCATTAAACATCATCTGTGCCACCGACTTGCCGAGGTGGTTCTTGTCGGTGCGGAAACTTACCTGCTTGGAGTAATCGCGGGTGTTCAGACATTCATGACCGCACACCACCAGCCGAATGTTGTCCGACGGATAAACCAACTTCTGCCAGACAGCTTCCGGATAATTGGCCGGTCTCATCCGGTAATTGTCCTCACTCACAAAACGTTCTCCCTTATAGTCCAAGAAAGAATGTGTCAGCAGAATAACCTTGTGATGTTTATATTGCGGACTTCCGACCACGCTTTTGGCCCATTCGATGGCTTCATCGCGCGGAGAGAATTCAAGAGAAACCACCAGCAGTTTTCCCCACGTGTCTGTCACCAACTCGTATGCAGCGTTTTCCAAAGTCGGAATGCCCTCATAATTGGTACCGACTGCCACCAGGGTTTTCTTCCAACAACTGTTACGCTCTGCCGGGAAATAACGGTGCAAGTTCGTGCGGCGGACTTCCGATGATTGATACCCATAATCATGATTACCGGTGCAAACGACATAGGGAATCTTATGATCCAGACGTTCGAATGCCCGCGATACAGATTGCCATTGTTCTTCACTGGTCTGGTCACCGTTCACATAATCCGGCACTCTGATTTCGTTCTGCTCCACCAAGTCGCCGGTACACAAGACACTTTTAATGCGGAGCGTGTCTATGTTGTTGGCAATCCAAGCTGTCTGCAACTCAAAAAGAGGCTGGTTCGCTGCAAATTTAACATAGCTCTGCGGGTCGGGAATCACTATCATGGAAAAAGAATTTTTGTCGGCCAATTTTGCATTGACCGGATAAATCTGGGCAAAAGAAAGCGCAGACTGTACTGCCAAGATGCCCGCAAGAATCACAAGTCTGATTTTCATAAACAAAATTATTGATTTAGAACCTGATTAAGTTTTAAAGTTATCAGCTGAAAAAGTTTTCTTCTTTCCCTACAAATCATATCCAAGCCACCAGGCTTGAAGCAATTACCACTCTGAGGAATTCAGAAAAAACACAACGGCAAGTTATCAAGAAAATCCTGAACCTGCAAGAAAGAAAGCAAAAATATGATTGGCATGAGATAGGAGATGTCATTTTCCATTTCACCCCAACGGGTTGTCCATGCTGTTGCCAGCCTGCAGCCGTAGTGGCAACGGGCGCCCTATACTTCAGCAGCAGATTCCTTATAGATTAGCAGCCAGCTTCTTATCGCTTAAGAACACGCTCCTAAGCTATAAGAAGGAAGTGAAAGAGGCGTGAAAAGCCATCTTCCCAGGCAATATGCTAAAAGACAGCATGTTGGGGCATCCAAGAAGGAAGAGCGATGCTTCAGGTGACTTTCCCGCTCCAAAAAGAAAAAAAATCCCTCTACGGATGCTCTCCATGAAAGCTCAAAGTAACATAACAGCCCCATGCTATCAGGCTAATATTCAACCCAACAGCCCGTCCAAATCCTTAAAAACAAGCCCGTACGAGTATGTTAAAAACCTGAATAACAACCGCTTAACAAATCATAAGGAATAATAGGAATCAGTATTCTGTACGTCAAAGCGTTTTTTTTCGTATCTTTGCACCATAAAACGAGACATTGCGATTATGACAAAGGTGAACAAGGTTTTATTTATTACCCAGGAAATTACTCCTTACGTATCTGACTCCGAATTAGCACTGATGGGCCGGAACTTGCCCGCTGCCATCCAGGACAGAGGCCGTGAAATACGGACATTCATGCCCAAATGGGGAAACATCAACGAGCGCCGCAACCAGTTGCACGAAGTCATCCGCCTCTCCGGCATGAACCTCATCATCGATGACACCGACCATCCGCTCATCATCAAAGTGGCTTCCATACAGTCTGCCCGAATGCAGGTCTATTTCATCGACAACGACGATTATTTCCAGAACCGCCTGCAAGCAACCGATGAGAACGGCAACGAATACACGGACAATGATGAACGTGCCGTGTTCTATGCCCGCGGTGTACTGGAAACCGTGAAGAAGTTGCGCTGGTGTCCCAATGTCATTCATTGCCACGGCTGGATGACCGCCCTCGCCCCGCTCTATATCAAACGGGCATACAAGGACGAACCTTCCTTCCGCGACAGCAAAGTGATATACTCGCTCTACCAAAGCGACTTTAAACAGCCTTTCGAAGCAAACTTTGTCAGCAAGACATTGGTGAAGGGGGTAACTAAGAAAGACTTGGCCGAAGTGAAATCGCCCGTAGACTTTATCGCACTGAACAAGCTGGCCATGGATTACTCCGACGGCATTGTGCAGCAAAGCGAACAGGTGGCTCCCGAATTGCTGGAGTACGCCCGCCAAAGCGGCAAACCTTTCTTGGAATATGCCGCCGACAATTATGCTGACGCCTGCAACAGTTTCTACGACTTAGTAGCAGGTTCGGAAGGCAATGAAGAAGAATAACTAACATCTCATTCAGATACATTACTACTTGACAACTATGAAATGGAAGCATCTTGGAGCCTTACTCGCTGCCATCGCGGTGTTCTCCGCTTGCGACGAAGAAACAGGCTCGCTGGGCATGGACATGCTGCCCAGCTCCGATGAAATGTCGGCGCATACTGTTTCTTTTGATGTAATGACAGAATCAGTCTTGGCCGAATCCGTATTCGCCAAATCCAGCACAGGATATATCGGACGCTTCAGTGACCCTGATTTTGGATACTACGAGGCCGGATTCCTTACTGCCCTGGCCAGTACAGAAAACTTTTCGCTACCCGAAGTTTACAAAGAAACGGATTGGGATGAGGAAGGAAACGCCATTAAGGCTACCGGTGCCATAACGGGAGACAGTGTGACGGCGGTACAGCTGGTGGTGTTCTATAGCAATTGGTTCGGCGATTCACTCAACGCTTGCCGCATGAGTGCGTACGAACTGAACACTGCGCTCGATTACGACCAACGCTATACCAATCTGGACCCGAAACAATATTATGATGAAAGCGGATTGTTAGGACGCGTTGCCTATTCGGCCTACGACACAACTGTACCCGATTCGGTGCGTAACGCAACCGATTCCAGCGGCAATTCTACCTACTCGCCGAGCATCATCTTCAGACTCGACCCGGAAGAATTCGGACAGAAACGCATTCTTGAACCCTACCGAGCCAATCCCGAGCTGTTCCGTGGAGCGGACGCACTGGTGAAAAACAATATATTTAACGGGGTATATCTGACTACCGACCAAGGTGACGGAACGATTCTTTACGCCGACCGCGTAGACCTTCGCCTGCAATTCCAATTCTACTATACCAACGACAGTACAGGCGTGAAACTTAAGAAGGCGGATGGAACAGATTCCACCTATTACGGCATAAACACTGTATTCTCTTCTACTAAGGAGGTATCGCAAATCAATCATTTCGCCAACACAGAGAAGCTTATTGCCAAGGCTGCCGAAAAGGATTGGACGTACCTAAAGTCACCGGCAGGTATTTTCACGCAAGCTACTCTTCCTTATGATGAAATCTATGAGCAACTGGCCAACGACACGCTGAACGCAGCCCGCCTGACTTTCACCAACTACCGCCAGGAAGACAAGCACGACTTCAGCATGAGTGCCCCCAGCCAGGTGCTGTTAGTGCGCAAGCAAGATTACATTGACTTCTTCGAGAACAATGACGTGCCCAACAATATCACTTCTTACGTAACAACACATAATAATACTGGCACCAACCAATATACGTTCCGGAATATAGCACGTCTGGTAACAACCTGCATCAACGAAAAACGGCAGGCACAGCAGGAAGCTGGAAGCAACTGGAACGAAGAACAATGGATGAACGAGCATCCCGATTGGAATAAAGTGCTGCTGATACCTGTCAATGTCACTTACGATACTTCTTCCAGTTCCAGCAGTAGCCAAACAGCACGCATCATTGGCATCCAGCATAATTTAGCGCCGAGCTATACCCGGCTGCAAGGAGGACCGGAACGTGAAGGCGGTGAAGGTACTCCGCTAAAGAATCCGCTGAAATTAGAAGTAACCTACACGCACTTTTATGAATGAGTAAAGGCATGCACGCTATAGAACATGCACGCCATAAAATGCCCGATAATGCCATAAACGGCATGGCATACAGAATCCAACAATGAAGCAACTTTTGTTCATCTGATTCTACAATAAAAGCTCTCACCCAAACCAACAGGTGAGAGCTTTTTTCTTATAAGAAACAAGAAGAAGTAAACAGTTTCTTCTTATTGTGCATCGTCTGCTTTCTTAGCAGCAGTTCTGCGCTTTGGAGCAGGCTTTTCCTCTTTCTTCAGCTTAGCCTCAGCCTTTTCCAATTCCTTACGCAACTCTTCAATCTCAATGCCCTGATTTCTGATGGTGGTCAACAACGGGTTCAGTTCCTCATTGTCTACATCCACGGGATAGAGAGAGTTCACACGGCTGATAAAGTCGCCCAAGATATTCATATAATTGGTGAAAGCATCAAACGAGGACTCGTAAATACCGCGATTCAATCCCACACCGCTGTTCTTTGTTGTCATGAAACGGAAGTTGTTGCTGGCTTGCAAGTAATCCCAGTCCTGCTTGATACGGCGGTCCTCACAAAGATGAACACGCTCAGCCACGCTATAGAGCTTATCAAAAGCCTCACGCTGCATCACGTTGCCCAGCAGACAGCTTGTATCGCGCTCCTCGTCCAGCCACGACAACGGATAGGGCACATCCAGTTGAGACACTGATTTCAACTTGGAAATAACTTCGCTCGGCGTAGAGAAAGTAATACCTTTTTCCTTGGCACAAGCAGGCAAAGCCTTAATGAACTCCAGGATATTGGATGACAAGGGCTGCGAGATACCAAGCGCACTCAATTCCATGAAGATGTTGATAACCTGCTCTTCCTGAGGCATGGAATCAATCCAGCCGATATAACGGTCGGCAAAAAGCGGGAATTCATTCCACTCTGAGTTAGAGAAACGCAAGCTGATGTCATCGGACAGCTTGAAGTCACGCAACAGCAACTTCAGGTTGGGATTCATATTGCAGTGGTATACATAGTGCGGACTCTTCCATCCCAACACGTGCTTGGCTCCTTCGGTCAGCATGCCTTTGAAACCCATACTTGCCACTACGGCACCGATTTCGTCAGAATAAATAAGACTGGAGTTGCGGAATACTTTCGGCATCTTTCCAAACATCTCCTTAATCTTGGCAGCCTGGCGCATGACTTCTTCTTTGAAGCAGTCTTCGTTGGCCAATGAAGACAACCCATGAGAGTAAGGTTCAGCCAGGAACTCGCAGCAGCCCGTATCATTCAGCTGGTGCAACAGGTCAATGACAGCAGGCGTGTAAATTTCCATCTGTTCCAAAGCCACGCCCGAAATAGACAGAGCCACCTTGAAAGCACCTTCCGACTTTTTCGCCATCTCGATAAGAGTGCTCAAGGCCGGGATGTACGAACGCTCGGCGACATCGGTCATGCCCGTTTCATTGGCATAGTCGTCGTAATAATAGTGGTCGTTACCGATGTCAAAGAAACGGTAACGCTTCAGATGGATAATTTGGTGTATCTCGAAATAAAGACAAATCGTTCTCATTGTTAGATGTAGTTTGAGGGTTTGTTACCTGTTATAATTCTTTAAAACGTTCTCGTAAAGGCCACGAATCTTCAAGGCCACTTTTTCCCACGTAATACCGTCCACTTCCTTCTTGCCCTCTTCCTGCAAGTACTTGAACAAGGCAGGATTGGTACAGATAGAATGAATATAGTCGGCCATAGCATGGATATCCCAGTAATCAGTCTTGATGACATTGGTCAGTATTTCGCCGCAGCCCGATTGCTTGGAGATGATAGACGGCGTGCCGCACTGCATGGCTTCAAGAGGTGCAATGCCAAAAGGCTCTGACACCGAAGGCATAACAAAGACATCGCTGTTCTTGTAGACCTCATACACCTGCTTGCCTTTCATGAAACCGGGGAAATGGAAGCGGTCGGCAATGCCACGCTCGGCAGCCAGATTAATCATGGCATTGAGCATGTCACCCGATCCAGCCATGACGAAACGGATGTTGCGCGCACGTTTCAGCACCATGGCAGCTGCCTCCACAAAGTATTCCGGTCCCTTCTGCATGGTGATACGTCCCAAGAAAGTGACAATCTTTTCTTTATGCTCCGGACGCGGAATATCCTGATACTCCTGCGACAAGGGATAAACGGCATTATGCACAGCAAAAACTTTACGTGGATCTTGGTGATACTCGTTAATGACCGTGCGCCGTGTCAGTTCAGATACACACATGATGCAATCGGCATAATCCATACCGTTTTTCTCAATACCGTAGACGGTCGGATTAACCTTACCGCGCGAACGGTCGAAGTCCGTAGCATGTACATGTATACACAAAGGTTTGCCGCTCACCATCTTGGCATGTACGCCGGCAGGATAAGTCAGCCAGTCGTGGGCATGGATAATATCAAACTGCTGCTGGCGGGCCACTACGCCTGCAATGATAGAAAAGTTATTGATTTCATCATTCAGGTTGGACGGATAGCCACCGGCAAACTCCATACACCCCAAGTCGTTGACGTGCATGTAGGAAAAATCAGCATAGATGTGGTTGCGCAAATCGTAGTAAAGCTCAGGCGTCATACCCGGACCAATGCGCGACTGGAGATAATTGTAATCCATATCGCGCCACACGATAGGCACTTGATTCATGCCAATGATATTCAGGAACTTTTCTTCCTGCCCCGAAGGCTTAGGCATACAGAACGTGGTTTCCACGTCGCCCTGAATGCTCAAACCTTTGGTGATTCCGTACGTAGCGACAGCGAGGCCGCCGTATATTTTGGGAGGAAATTCCCATCCGAACATTAAAACTTTCATTTGCTTCCTCCTATCATTCTGCGTTGTTGTTATACTTGGACAATAATCTCAGTGCGCGCAGTATTTCGGCCACGTTCATAGCGAAAGACACCGCGCCGCGCCCCGTAAAGGGCGGGTTACCGTCGAACAATTCAGGCAGCGTGCCGATGCAATGGCAAGTCATTTCATCTTCCATACCGATAAGAGCACGCTCCAGGAAAGACAGTCCACTCATTTTGTAGACGCGCAAATAAGCCTCCGCATAGAATCCCAACAGCCACGGCCAGGCAGTACCCTGATGATAAGCATAGTCGCGCTGTGTCTGCGGTCCCACATAGTTAGGATTGTACCCGCCGCTCTTGGGGCTGAGGGTACGAAGTCCCTTGGGCGTAAGCAATTCCTTCGTCACAATGTCGAGCACCTGTTTCTTCTGAGTCTTATCCAACGGAGAATAATCCAGAGCCACAGCAAAAATCATATTTGGCCGCACGCTCCAATCCATCATGTATCCGTCTACATAGTCGAAGAGATAACCGTATTCGTTGCGGAATACTTCGACGAACGACTTGCCTGTCACCTCAGCCTGTGCCTCCAGGGTATTAGCTCCTACTTCATCGCCGTTCTCGCGGGCCATATCGGCCCCGAAGCGGAGAGCGTTATACCACAAGGCATTGACTTCGACAATATATCCCGTGCGCGGAATGACAGGACGGCCGTTGGCCGTAGAGTTCATCCATGTCACGGCACGGTCAGTGCCATTGGTATAGAGCAGACCGTTGTCGTGAAGGAAGAGATTGTCGTGCTTGCGGCTCAAGAGGTACTTCATGATTTCGCGCATAAGATCGCCATACACCTCCCTGCAACGCTGACGCGAAGTGAATTTGGCATACTGCTGCAAGGTCCATATCGCCCAGAGCAGTACGTCGGGATGCTCCATCTCGTAAATCTTGTAAGTAGAAGGCTCGCCTGCCATAAACTGCCGGAGAGCTTTCGAGGCTGTCTTCATGGCATCCTCGAACTCGTCCTGCTCGTCAATGGCCAGTGTAAGTCCCGGCAAGGAAACAAACAGGTCGCGCGCACGGCACTTGAACCAAGGATAGCCAGCCAACACATAGTGCTCATCCCCCTGCTTGTTGTGGAACTGGTGGGCAGAGTTGGTAAGGCAGTGCAGGAAGCTGTCGCGAGGAGTACGGTCGGCCACCTCGGCTTCGAAAGTCTGCTTCAGCCGTCGGGTAGACACCTCGGAAACCCCCGCAGAGAAAACGATGCTTTCGCCCTTCTTGATGTCTACTTCGAAGTAACCGGGCACGTAGAGGTCTTCGTTGAAGTCATACCCGCGTTCCTGCTCCTTGGTGTAGACGATGCCCCGGTACCAGTCGGGCTGGAAATGGAACTCATTTTTCTTGTTCAGCTGCATGTAGAGTTCGGGATAGCCGGGATACATGCACGTCTTGATACCATTCTCCACCAATTGATAATCGCGGCTGGCCTGCGCATTCTCATGAGTATATTCACGCACGCTGCGGAACGCCAGGAAGGGGCGGAAGCGGAGCGTGGTGGCAGAGTGTGCGTCGACCAGCGTGTAACGGATGAGGATACGGTTTTCGTGATGGACAAAGATTTTCTCTTTGCGCAGAATGACGCCGCCCACGCGGTAGGTGGTGGCGGGAATGTGCTCGCAGTCAAATTCGCGGATGTACTTGTGCCCGTTAGGGCTGAAGTGCCCGTTGCCATAATAATGCAGGCCCAGATTGAATTCGGCACCGTGTTGAATCACCGTCTCGTCCAACGAAGACAGCAGCACGTGATTCTCATCGTCCAGATTGGGTACGGGAATCACCAGCAAGCCATGATACTTGCGTGTGTTGCAATCCACAATAGACGTACAATGATAAGCGCCCGATTTATTCGTCCGGAGAATTTCCCGCGGCAGCGACTCTTGGAGGTTAGTCATCAGAGTCTTGTCAAATCGTAGATAACTCATGGTTGTACATTTATTTAAAGGTTAATTATTCAGGCATTGAAATGGTTTAACATCTTCCAGACAATGAATGTCCGTATTCTTTCCCTGAAATCATATTGACTGACAGGAAGTTACTTCTTATCTATAACAAGCCTGCTTCTTATGGCTTAGGAGTACGCTTCTTATAGCTTGGCAGCAAGCCCTTGATAGCTTAGAAGTTCGTTTCCCCCACTGCCTGCCGGCGCAGTTTGCCTGCCAGCCCTGTATGGCATCGCGGAAAGTTCAAATCATTCCATTGTGTGCCACCACTCGTGTTGCACGTCCAAAAGTACAAATTTATACCCATACACAAAATAAAAAAGGCGTTTTTTTTTCAATTTTCGGAGTATTTGTCGTAGTATTGCACCGCAAAAACAGAAAAATGCCCGATATGAGACCCGAAATGCAACGGCTGGCCGCTTCGGCAATCATCCCCGCGCTGCTTGTTTTCGCCCTCTATGCGCTGAAAGCACTGGAAACGGGAATGGGTTGGGATTTCACCTCGTGGGGCGTCCGGCCACTGGAATGGCGGGGTGTGGCAGGCATCGTGCTACACCCGCTGGTACATGCCGACTGGGAGCACCTGGCTGCCAACACACTGCCGCTGTTCTTCCTGTCGTGGTGCCTGTTCTACTTCTACCGGGGCATTGCCCCCGCCATTCTGGCTTGCGTATGGACGGGAAGCGGCTTGCTGACGTTTATCATCGCCCGGCCGGCATGGCACGTGGGAGCCAGTGGCCTCATCTATGGGCTGGCGTTCTTTCTGTTTTTCAGCGGACTGCTGCGCAGGCATGTACCGTTGGTGGCGTTATCGCTGCTGGTGACATTCCTCTACGGCAGCCTGGTATGGAACATGTTTCCCGACTTTGCAGAGGCTGGCACGTCGTGGGAGGGGCACCTGGCAGGAGCGGTGACAGGCACGGCATGTGCCTTTGCTTTCAGAAACCGGGGACCGCAACGCCCCCAACCTTTTGCCGACGAGGAAGAGGAGGATGAACAGCTGCCTGCCGATGAAGAGGAACAGTCAACCGAAGACGAGAACAAAGACCGTGCTCCTTTAGAGCGCTGAAACTTAAATAAAGGAAGTAAAACAGAACAAGAGATGGAAGGATACATATCAGACAGTCTGTATAATACCGGACGCAAACGGAACAGCCTTATCAACCGGCGCATCATCATGCGCGTGCTGGGTGTCTTGCTATGGGTAGAAGTGTGCATGTTGCTGACCTGCGTGGGCGTGGCCTGGCTCTATCAAGAGAGCGACGGATGGGCGTTCTTGCTCTCGGCAGGCATTACCGGCGTGGCGGCCTCTCTGCTGATACTGGCTGGACGGGGAGCTGAACGGCGCATGAGCAAACGCGACGGCTATTGCGTGGCAGCCCTGACGTGGGTGTTGTTCAGTCTCTTCGGCATGCTGCCTTTTCTGTTGAGCCACAGTGTGGCGACACCGGGCGAGGCTTTCTTCGAGACCATGTCGGGCTTCACCACCACGGGAGCCACCATCATGGACGACATCGACACGCAGTCGCACGCCATTCTCTTCTGGCGCAGCCTGACGCACTGGATAGGCGGTCTGGGTATTGTGTTCTTTGCCATCGCCATCCTGCCAGCCTTTAGCGACGGCAGCAACCTGCAGCTGTTTTCGGCAGAAGCAGTGGGCGTGACACACGACAAGATTCATCCCAAGGTAAGCACCATGGCACGCTGGCTCTGGACCATCTACCTGATTCTGACCGTCAGCGAAACCATCCTGCTGCGGCTGGGCGGCATGGGGTGGTTCGACTCCGTATGCCACACCTTCGCTACCGTAGCCACAGGCGGCTTCAGCACCAAGCAAGCCAGCGTGGCTTATTGGAACTCGCCCTACATCGAATACGTCATCGCCATTTTCATGATACTGGCAGGCATCAACTTCTCGCTTTATTTCTCGTGCCTGAAAGGCAAATTCGGGAAGATATGGCGCGACGAGGAGACACGCTGGTTCTTGGGTTCCATCTTGAGCGTGACACTCATTATCGCCATCGCTCTGGTATGGAAAAACGGTTACGCTCCGGAGGAAGCCTTCCGGAAAGCCCTCTTCCAGGTAGTGACCCTGCACACATCTACCGGTTTTGCCACCGACGACTATATGCTGTGGCCCCCCTTCACCTGGCTGCTGCTGGTCTACGCCATGCTGGCAGGTGGATGTACCGGCTCTACCAGCGGCGGCATCAAGAACCTGCGCCTGCTCATCATGACGAAAGGCATCCGCAACCACTTCCGCAAGTTGCTGCATCCCAACGCTGTGATGCAGATACGCGTCAACCGGCAGGCTGTGCCCTCCAACGTCGTGCTCACCGTGGCCATCTTCATCTGCCTCTACTTGGCGTGCGTGTTCGTAAGCTGGATATTGTTCATGCTGATGGGAGTGAACTTTACAGAGGCTTTCGGAGTCTGCGTTTCCAGCATGGGCAATGCAGGTCTGGCCCTGGGCATGTTCGGCCCGGCCTATTCGTGGAGCGCCCTGCCCGAACTGGGCAAATGGCTCAGTTCGTTCCTCATGCTGCTGGGACGTCTGGAAATGTTTGCTGTCATGCTGATGTTCTATTCGGCATTCTGGAAAAACAGATAACACCCATTACTTAAGAAATAATAAAAAACATCTGGAAGGAAGAGCCGACATTCCGATAATAATTATTTTTGCGCGAATTTTTAAGACGTACAGACGAATATGGACAGCATGTTTGACACTTTGCTACAACTTCCCCTCTTTCAGGGATTGGCGCAGGAAGACTTTACCAACATCTTGGCAAAAGTCAAACTGCACTTTACCAAGCATAAAAAAGGAGAAATTCTTGTACAAGCAGGCACTCCGTGCACCCGCCTTATCTTCATCCTGAAAGGCAGAATCAGTGCCACCACACCTGCCACGGACGGCTCGTTCCTCTTCACCGAACAATACGAAGCGCCCTACCTACTGGAGCCCTACTCCATGTTTGGCATGAACACCGACTACGTCGCCACTTATACGGCATTGGACGAAGTCCATAGCATCAACATCAGCAAATCATTCGTCATGAACGAACTGGCGCAATACGAGATATTCCGCTTGAACTACATCAACATCATCAGTAACCGGGCACAAACCTTGCAACGCCGCCTGTGGTGTACCAACGAAGGCGACTTGCAGAACCGCATCGTGCATTTTATCAGCAACCTCGCCGAACGTCCTTCGGGCAAGAAATCGCTGAAGATAAAGATGGAAGAACTGGCACGTATCGTCAATGACACGCGCCTGAACGTCTCGAAAGTGCTGAACGCCCTGCAAGACAAAGACCTGGTGGAACTGCATCGGGGCGAAATCGTAGTTCACCGCCTTGAAAACCTCCTTGGATAAAAAAGCTGCCACAAACTATATTATTATATTATGAACGAGAAAGCCAAAGGCTATATACTGGCTGTCATAGCTGCGGCCACGTATGGCATGAATCCCTTGTTTGCCCTGCCGCTCTATGCAGACGGCATGAACCCCGACTCCGTGCTGTTCTTCCGCTACCTGTTTGCTATTCCCCTGGTAGGTGCCATGATTAAAGGACGGGGACGCGACTTCAAGATACACCGTACCGACATCCTCCCCCTCGTTGTGCTGGGCGTGCTGATGGCCGCCTCATCGCTGACCTTGTTTGAGGCTTACAACTACATGGATGCAGGCATTGCTTCCACCATTCTCTTCATCTACCCCATCTTAGTGGCACTCATCATGGCAGCAGTCTACAAAGAAAAAGTAACCATGCAGACTGCCTTGTGCATCCTGCTGGCATTGAGCGGCATTGCCATGCTATACCAAGGAGGAGACGGCGCCACCCTGAGCCTGACAGGCACTCTGCTTGTGTTCGCCTCAGCTCTGTCTTACGCCATTTACATCGTAGGTGTCAACCGCCCGTCGCTGAAAGAAATGGCCACACTGAAAGTCACGTTCTACGTACTTCTGTTTGGTGTATCGCTCTTCGTGGTACGGTTATGGATGAGCCACGACCTCACCTTGCCTACCCGCTGGTGGCTCTGGGGTAACCTGGTGGCCCTGGCTGTCTTTCCCACCGCTATTTCCTTCCTCTGCACCACCAGCGCTATCCAACGTATCGGCTCCACCCCGACGGCTATCCTGGGCGCGCTGGAACCGGTGACTGCCATCTTCTTCGGCATCACGGTCTTCGGCGAACGGCTGACGGCACGCGACTGCATGGGCATCACTCTGATTCTGGTAGCTGTCACAGTGGTTGTGGCAGGAGGCAATATCACACACCAACTGGTACGGTTCCGCAAAATGTTCCCGCGCCTGCCGCTGAAAAGGAAATAAGCGCCGCGCTCCTATGTGTTCTATAAAGAAATATTGCCGCATCTTTTGCATCAGACCGTTTAACTGTATATAAATCATCAACACGCATGGTAAAACAAATCTTCATGCTGGGCGTATGCCTGGCCTTGCTGAGCGGAGCCTGCTCTCCGAAAGAAGAACGAAAGCCCATCTGTTCGGGCGAGATTTGGGCGGACAACCAAGGGGTGCATGTCAATGCACACGGCGGCTGCATCCTGCTGCACGACGGAACTTATTACTGGTATGGCGAGAATAAGTCGGATACAACAAGTAACGCCATGGTAGGCATCATGTGTTATTCGTCGAAGAACCTGACAGACTGGACGAACGAAGGGGTCGCCCTGCCGGTGGAACAGACGGATTCCACAAGCGACATCATCCAAGGGTGCATCATGGAGCGCCCAAAGGTGATTTACAACGAACGGACGAAGAAATTCGTCATGTGGTTCCACTTAGAGCTGAAAGGACAAGGGTATGGGGCTGCCCGCTCGGCTGTGGCCGAAAGCGACACCCCCACAGGACCGTTCCGCTATATCGGTTCGGGACGCATCAATGCCGGTAAGCTTCCGTTTGACATGACCCCGGAAGAGCGGGCCGTGCTGGACACGCTGAATCCCGAACACTATAAAGAATGGCACACACCGGCATGGCAGGAAGCCGTGGTGAAAGGTCTGTTCCTGAAGCGTGACCTGGAAGGCGGACAAATGGCACGCGACATGCAGCTCTTTGTGGATGACGATGGTAAGGCATACCACATCTATGCTTCCGAAGAAAATCTGACCCTGCAAATCGCCGAACTGAGCGATGACTATCTGAGCCATTCTGGCAAGTTTGTACGGGTAGCTCCATCAGGACAGAACGAAGCGCCGGCCATCTTCAAGAAAACCGACGGAACATACTGGATGATAACCTCCGGCTGCACAGGCTGGGCCCCCAACAAAGCCCGTATGTTCTCTGCCCCTTCCATCTGGGGACCGTGGACACAGCATCCTAATCCGTGCGTAGGACCGAATGCCGACCTTACTTTTGGCGGGCAAAGCACTTTCATCCTGCCGATACCGGGAAAGCAGGACGCTTTCCTGTTCATGGCCGACATCTGGCGACCGGAACACCCGAGCGATGCCCGTTACATCTGGCTGCCTATCCAGTTCAAGACAGACGGAACGCCATTTATCGAATGGATAGACAACTGGACGCTGGATTTCTTTGACCAGACGGATGCCAGCAAGCATTGAACCGACCTGCATAGACCCGCCGCACAGAAATCAAGTAGCCTCAATCCTTTACGGACTGAGGCTACTGAAACGGGTATAAAATCTTAGCAGGCTCTTACTCCCACTCAATCGTCGAAGGCGGTTTGGACGAGATGTCATACGCCACGCGGTTCACGCCTTTCACCTTATTTATAATATCGTTGGACACCTGCGCCAGGAAATCGTAAGGCAGACGGGCCCAGTCGGCTGTCATGGCATCGGTCGAAGTCACGGCACGCAGGGCCACGGCACGCTCGTAGGTGCGTTCATCGCCCATTACGCCCACCGAGCGCACAGGCAGCAGAACGACGCCGGCTTGCCAGACCTGGTGGTAGAGGCTCGTCTCATTGCCGTCGGCATCCTTCACCTTCCAGTCGCGCAGGCCGCGGATGAAGATGTCGTCGGCGTCCTGCAGGATGCGCACTTTCTCGCGGGTGATGTCACCCAAGATACGCACGGCCAGACCGGGACCGGGGAAGGGATGACGACCGATGAGATGTTCGGGAATGCCCAACTCGCGACCCACGCGGCGCACTTCGTCTTTGAAGAGCCACTTCAGCGGTTCGCACAGTTTGAGGTTCATCTCCTTGGGCAAGCCGCCCACGTTGTGGTGGCTCTTGATAACCTTGCCCGTGATGTTCAGACTCTCGATGCGGTCGGGATAGATAGTGCCCTGCGCCAGCCAGCGGGCATCGGTAATCTTGCGTGCCTCGGCGTTGAACACTTCCACGAAGTCGCGGCCGATGATTTTACGCTTCTGTTCGGGGTCACTCACCCCCTCTAAGTCTTTAAAGAACTTCTCCGACGCATCCACACCGATGACGTTCAGCCCCAGGCACTCGTAGTCGTGCATCACATCGTGGAACTCGTTCTTGCGCAGCAGACCGTGGTCTACAAAGATACAAGTCAAGTTCTGCCCGATGGCACGGTGCAGCAGCACAGCAGCCACCGACGAATCGACGCCCCCGCTCAGTCCGAGGATGACGCGGTCGTTTCCAATCTGTTCTTTCAGTTCGGCCACGGTAGTGTCGACAAACGAAGCCGAGCTCCACGTCTGGTGACAACCGCAGACGCCTACTACAAAGTTCTTGAGCATCAGCGTGCCGTCTTCGCTGTGATAAACTTCCGGATGGAACTGCACGCCCCACACCTGCTCGCCCTCTATCTGATAGGCAGCCACAGCCACTTCGTCTGTCGAAGCAATGATGCGGAAGCCGTCGGGGATGGCGGTGATGGTGTCGCCGTGGCTCATCCACACCTGCGAGTTGTCGCGCACGTCCCGCAACAGCGCATTGTCGTGGTCGAAACGTCCCAAGCGGGCACGTCCGTACTCCCGGCTACCGGCAGGCTCCACCTTGCCGCCGCTGGTGTAGGCGATATACTGCGCGCCGTAGCAAATGCCCAACACAGGATACTTGCCGCGGATACCCGCCAGATCCACCTTGAAGGCTTCCTGGTCGTACACCGAGAAGGGGCTGCCGGACAAGATAACGCCCTTCACGCTCTCGTCGCCGTACGGAAACTTGTTGTAAGGCACGATTTCGCAATAGACATTCAGTTCGCGGATGCGGCGGCCGATAAGCTGCGTGGTCTGCGAGCCGAAATCAAGAATGATAATCTTTTCCTCCATATAAATCGTTTGGTGAATGATGGTTAATCCAAATGAAAGTGCAAATGTAAGAAAAAGCAAGGACATATCGGTCATTGTAAGCCGAAAATAATGTACCTTTCCCCCACAGTCCGGCCTCCGGCAGACCTGCTGTGCCGCCCTTCTTTTTCATGTGCCCCCTTCCAAGGTATAAGAAGCCTGGCTCCAAGGCATAACCACCGTCCTCCCAAGCTACTGGCAGGACGGCTGTTATATATATGAAGTAACGCACTGCCAATCAGTACCGTTCCAAGAGCGGTACAGACCAGTCATCAACACAGTCCGGCAAGTTCCGACACTTCACTTTTTATCTTTCACCTCGCGCAACAAGTCACGGATTTCCGTCAGCAGCACCTCTTCTTTCGAAGGTGCAGGAGGTGCGGCGGGCTTGGTTTTCTTGCGGTTGAGCCGCGAAAGCAGACGGACAAAGAGAAAGACGGAGAAGGCAATGATGAGAAAGTCGAATGTCACCTGCAGAAAATTGCCATAATTCAGCGTCACTGCCGCAGCCACCTCCTCGCCGTCGCGCATCACAGCAGGCTTGAGCACCCACTTCAGGTCGGTGAAGTTCACCCCGCCCACCAGCAGCCCGATGGGTGGCATGATGACATCTGCCACCACCGACGACACAATCTTTCCGAACGCGCCGCCGATAATCACGCCCACGGCCATATCCACCACATTGCCTTTCATGGCAAACGACTTAAAATCTTGCAAAAAAGTAGTTTTTCCCATTACTGATAAATATAAGTAAATACTAAAGAGCCCGTTTCAAACAGCCTCCTCAACTCCCCGGAGAGTTTATGACAGTCTTCTGTAACTACAGCCTCCGTTCGGGGAAAGTTGGTGAAACTCCTGATAACTGACATGCAAACTTACAAAAAAAAATTGCATCACCAATTTAACTTTCATTCCCTCGCCGGGTCTTTTATATAGAACGTCCGCTCAAATGAGCTTACGGACAGGAACGGAAATACAGGCTGCAAAAAAAGACACAGTCTCCTTCTTTATAAGGACAACCGGCCGCTATTTCCACCCCATCACTGTTTTTTTATATTATTTAATCATAGAACTGAGCGTGAATATAAAAACAATTTCTTAATTTTGCAGCGCAAACGGGAAAGAATGATTCCCGGACGCTACAACCGAGAGATATTTAAACTCTATAAACCTTTAAAGTTTTAAACAAAATGATTAAAGTAGGTATTAATGGATTCGGACGTATCGGACGTTTCGTATTCCGCGCAGCTCAAAAGAGAAACGATATCCAAATCGTTGGTATTAACGACCTTTGCCCGGTTGACTACTTGGCTTACATGCTGAAGTACGACACGATGCACGGCCAGTTCGACGGCACTATCGAAGCTGACGTTGAAAACAGCAAGCTCATCGTAAACGGCAAGGAAATCCGCGTAACGGCTGAAAAGAACCCTGCTGACCTGAAGTGGAATGAAGTAGGTGCAGAATACGTAGTTGAATCTACCGGTCTGTTCCTGACAAAGGAAAAAGCTCAGGCTCACATCCAGGCTGGTGCCAAATACGTTGTTATGTCCGCTCCTTCCAAGGACGATACCCCCATGTTCGTTTGCGGCGTAAACGAAAAGACTTACGTAAAGGGCACTCAGTTCGTATCCAACGCTTCCTGCACAACTAACTGCTTGGCTCCTATCGCTAAGGTTCTGAACGACAAGTTCGGCATCGTTAACGGTTTGATGACTACTGTTCACTCTACTACAGCTACTCAGAAGACTGTTGACGGTCCTTCTATGAAAGACTGGCGCGGTGGCCGTGCAGCTTCCGGCAACATCATCCCGTCTTCTACAGGTGCTGCTAAGGCTGTAGGTAAGGTTATCCCCGAACTGAACGGCAAGCTGACTGGTATCTCTATGCGCGTTCCGACTCTGGACGTTTCTGTAGTTGACCTGACTGTAAACTTGGCTAAGCCTGCTACGAAGGAAGCTATCTGCGCTGCCATGAAGGAAGCTGCTGAAGGCGAACTGAAGGGCGTACTGGGCTACACGGAAGATGCAGTGGTTTCTTCTGACTTCCTGGGCTGCACGCTGACTTCTATCTTCGACGCTAACGCAGGTGTTTACCTGACTGATACGTTCGTTAAGGTTGTATCTTGGTACGACAACGAAATCGGCTACTCTAACAAGGTGCTTGACCTGATTGCTCACATGGCATCGGTTAACTGCTAATTGATAGCGTATAAACCTTATTTTGCCCCCTCCCTCTCATTTGAGGGGGGGGCATTTTTGTAATCATATAAACACGGGGCAATCCCCCCCAATAACCATGAGAAAAGTTTTATTTGCATTGATGCTTTGCCTAACGAGCACATTTGCCATGGCGCAGGAAGAAGCCGTAGTGAAAGTAAGCGGCGGAAAAATAGGGGCGCCAACTGCCCTCTTCGATGAACAGTTGGCCAGCTTCAAATTCGGAACCTACCCCAAAGACATGAGACTGGAAGTGCTGCTCGTCCGGTTGCATGAAGGCAAAACAGATACCACATGCATTTACGACAGCATGTTATCATCCAAGGACCGGAAACGGATAGACATTGCTGCTGTGCGGAAGGAAGGGAAACTGCTGGTGATGTGTGCCGACTACGGAAGCAACATAGCCATGTTCCCGCTGAAAACATCCTCCCAACTTGCTTTCTTCCCGCTGCCCGCCCCCAAAAATGAAACTGGACGCAACATCGCCATCGGCTTTTTTACGGAAGAGGCAGATGCCGACAATTCGCTCAAGAAAATACTTCCCATCAACCAACAGAAAGAAAGCCAGAGACAACAACTTATGAATGAACTCAAAGATGGGAAAACAGAATGCTTCCTGCTGACCTACCGGCTAAGCGAATCATGAGACTATTCATTGTATTGTTACTGGTCGGCCTGCACTTGTGTGCCTGCCAGGAAGACAAGCGGGTGAAAGAGGTGGACGCCTTTTTCACGATGGAAGATTTCGGTCCTGCCATCCGACTGAAAGGAGAAATCTTGCCAATGGACAGTATCTGGAAACCTGCCCGCATCCGGGTGGAGGATTCGCTGCTGATACTGACCGACATGACCTGCGACTATTTCATCCAGGTGTATGACAAGCGAACAGGCAAAAAACAGACTGAAAACCTGTCGCGGGGAAGCGGACCGGGAGAACTTATGTATTGCTGGTCTACGCAGTATGACAAAGACAAGGTCTGGGCTTTTGATATGCAGATGGCACGGCTCAATGAATACGCCAGAGACTCTTTCCTGACAGGATGGCACGTGCAACCCCAACGGAGCCTCCACCTGCAGGGAGCGCCGACCACAGTGGCAGCCTTGCCGGACGGTACCTTCATAGGTTCCTCACTGAGCGACAAGGAAACCCTGTTTACCCGCTACGACAGCAACGGGCGCAAAGACAGCAGTTTCAACATGCCTTATCCGGAAGTGGATTACGACATTCCGGAAATAAAGAAGAAAGATTTTTGGGAACATCGAATCTATTACAGCCCCCGCCACAGGAAGGTAGTGGTGTTCTATACCTATACAGACTTGATAGAAATCTATGACGAACAGATGAAACGGGAGCGGAGAGTACAAGGGCCGGACCAGTTCGGACCGGAATTCGGCATCCGCAACATAGAGGGCGGTTATGTAATGATAAAACCACAGAAAGGCATCAGCAAGCTTTCTTATATCAGCGGCGTCCTGACCGATACGGAGATGTGGACCCTATACAGAGGCTGCTGGCCCACCGATGGAAATGATGCCCGCCAGACTTTGCTGGTATTCGACTACGAAGGCAACCCGTTGCGCCACTATGAATTGGATATGTCCGTCCAAGATTATGCCATCGACGAAGAAGAACGTTGCATCTATGCACTGACGGAACACCCGGATCCGGTGGTGGTCCGCTACCCATATTAGATTTCTCGTAGATCAAAATGTAATAATCCAATCAGCAATGAAATGCGGAAAACCCGTGTGATTCTTTCTATGGAACATAGAGACATGGAGAACTACATAAAGAGAAGGCACAGAGCACAGAGCCAAACCTTTTCTCCGTGGATTCCTTGTCTTCTTAAAAGAATATAAAGCTCTATGCCTTCGGGGCTCTACGCCCCATTCCATTCTTCGCAAACCGTGAAACCGTGTGCAACAAGACATACAATCATATAATTTACTGATATTAAGTGTTTTGTAATGAAAAAGAAAGAGCATATTGATTTTAGTACCACTATTAAGGTTATGAAAATCGTTTCAAAAAACTGCTGAAAACGGGTTGTCCAATAGTATTTGTGCATCCAAAGTTAATAATAAGCCGATTAATTGCAAAGTACTGTTGTCTGTCTTGCTGCTTATCCGGCGCAAAGAAGAAAATCACAAAATATTTTGGTATTCCGAATTGTTTTACTACCTTTGCAACATTAGAACCTGCCAAGCCTCTTAACAATGCTCAAATCGGCGGGTCGTTTTTTTTATTATACCTACATGAAAACGAGTTTCACCAAACCCTATTCCTCCCCTGAACAAATCGTTCAAATATTAAAGTCTAGAGGTATGCTCATGGATGATGAGCATAAAGTTGAAAATTACCTATTAAATATAGGTTATCACCGTTTGTCGGCTTATATCTACCCCTTTTACAAAAGCCCTAAAAACGATTTGATGTTAAAGGAAGGAACGACCTTTGAGCAAGTTCTTACCCTTTACCGCTTTGATAAAAAATTTCGCATTCTCCTTTTCAATGAAATAGAAAAAATAGAGGTTGCCATTCGCAGTGTATTGGCAAATATCGGCTGCCAAGAACTGGATGACAGGTATTGGATAACAAAGCCTGAATATTTTGCCAATGCGGATAAATTCAACCAGACATTAGCTGTCATAGAAAAGGAACTGGCATCGAGCAAAGAAGATTACATCGAACATTTCAGGCGCAATTATGTTGAGAATTATCCTCCGGCATGGATGATAACGGAAGTTCTGTCTTTTGGTAACCTGAACTATATCTATTCCAACATTGCCAGTAATCAACTGATGAAACGCATTGCTGGTTATTTCGGCCTGAAGCCACAGGTATTCACCTCATGGCTGACGGTGCTTGCCAATCTTCGCAATATGTGCTGCCACCATGCAAGGGTGTGGAATAGGGATTTTATGCTGAATCCGGCAGAACCACGCAAAACTTCAAATGCTTGGATAGACATATCCAAGATTGATAAGAAGCGGATTTTCTATCGGCTGTGTATTATCCGATATTTTCTTTCATCTATTTCACCCAATAACAATTTTAATGAAAAGGTTGCGAATTTGTTGGCAAATTTCCACTCTATAGATATTGCGGCTATGGGATTTTGTAGGAATTGGCAAAATGAACATTTGTGGCGATGAAAACGGTGCTGCTAAAAAGTACATGACTTTTCCGGCAGCACCTTATCTATTCAGGCTTTTATTTCACTTTTTGTTATTCGGATTCCGATTTCGGATACTTCCAGGTTGCCAATCATTCTTTTCTTCATCGTCGTAACAGTTTGTTTTTACGCTGCAAAATTATGCAGATATAAGAGGAAAGCCCTTACATAATGCGTGGGGAAATTTGCACGATTCGTGGTTTTTCCATTATTTTGCCCCAAACTAAACACCGTAAAGCGTATGGAAGATAATGTAATGTGGAATAAAATCGTGTTTTATGATTCGGTGGCAAACAGTCATCCGGCAAGATATGCCGACCATGTATTGCACATCCTTTGTACGGAGGGGTACATGAGTTTCACTTTTCAACATGTGCGTTATAATGTCGTGCCAAGCGATTATGTCATTATAACCAACCCGGCCTTGGCATCGGATTTCTCGGTGTCGGATGATTTCGATGCGGTCGTCATGAGTATGTCTGACTCTTTCGTCACTTCGATGGCCATTCAGAGCAATTATGGCATTATCGGACATCTGTCCTTGCTGCGCAACCCGGTAATGAAACTTTCGCAGCACGACTTCCGCATTTGTCTGGAAGACTTGTGGAAACTCCGCGAGCGGCTGAATGAAACAAGCCACTTGTTTCACGAAGAGATGTTGGGACATCTGCTGTTGGTACATATCCTCGACCTTTACGACATCCACGCACGCAGTCGGAAAGACCTGCAAGTGTCGGAACGGATTACCTCCCTGCTGCGAAGATTCATAGAATTGCTGTACAACGGCGAATATATCCAAAACCGCAGTCCCAAATTCTATGCTTCACGTCTGTGCATCACCCCTCACTACTTGTCGGAGATATGCAATAAGGTAAGCGGAAAACCCGCTTCTTACTGGATTGACCGCTTCACCATGCAGGAAATCACCCGTCTGCTCCGGCAAAAGGAACTCTCACTGACCGAAATCGCAGAACGGATGCATTTTTCTTCCATATCTCATTTCAGTCGTTACGTGCAAAAGCGGATTGGCGTTTATCCTACAGAATATCGGAACAATATATTGAAAAAGTAGCAAAGAATCATATTCCTTTCCTATTTAACTGCTTTAGTTATCAGATGCCTTTCGGACTACATTGAGTTGTTTCCTGAATACTGTTAAAGTAGAATCCACACCGACCGTTTCCACCAGCTTCTCGTATGCCCCGACGGTCACGGCCAGTTCAGGGTACAGCTCGTTGAGCATGACCGTGGTCACTTGGTACTTGTCAGCAACCGTTCTCAACTGCCTGTTTTCCTTCCGGTACTCATGCCATCGCACCCAACTGGTGGCAAACAGGGCAAAGAACACGAGCGCGAAAATGATACCAGACCATAGGTAAGGGCTCTTGTACCAACCACCCAAAAAGGAAATGGCAGCCAGCTACAAAGAAAAACTACTCGAACCATCCTTCACGCTTTCACCGCACAGCAAAGAACTGTAATACAGAAAGTTGTTGTGAAAGATACATCTTTCACGCAGCTTTCACACACCCAAAGTGTGGTTCTAAGCTCTTGGAAGCAAGCTCTTCAGGGCATAGCAACGCGCTGCCTGTCGCTATGAAGCAGATGCCGTATGCAGCCCTGGGTAAACTTATTGTCGTTATTGGACTCAAGCAAGTCAACCTTAATCAGGAATAGACACCACATGAAAGCAGTGTGAAAGCGGTGTGAAAGATGTATCTTTCACAACAACTCCCTGATTTACAACATTCCTCATAGCGGTGAAAGCGTGAAGGCATTTTCAGGGATTCCTTTTCTATGAGGTGTAGAGAATGCTTCCTTTCACCGGAAACAACCAGCAGAACCTTGCTCAAATGCATCGTGAAGACTCTAACATGAAGGCTTACGTTGCTAAAGTGCCACTTTACGCTGCTCAAATGGCACTTTACGGGTGGGATTTGCCGTTTGCTTGCGAAAATATGCAAACAAAAATACGGTTTTCCTATTTTCTATTCGGTTATCCTACAGATTTTGTATATTTGCGGCTTGAATAAAAAAGAGATAAGATTCTATATGACAAACCATACCAATCCGTTCTTCGCTCCTTTCGACACGCCGCACGGCACTGTCCCTTTCGACCGCATTCGCCCGGAACACTACGAACCGGCCGTGCACGAAGGCATCCGTCGGCACATAGCCGAAATAAACGCCATCATTTCCAACCCCGAAACGCCCACCTTTGCCAACACAATCGAAGCTTATGAGCGTTCCGGCCGCCTGCTCACCACCGTGAACGCTGTGTTCGGCAACCTGCACAGTGCCGAAACCAACGACGAACTGGAACAGCTGGCCCAGACGCTCATGCCCCTGCTGAGCGAACACTACAACAACATCACACTGAACGAACAGCTCTTTGCCCGCGTCAGACAAGTGTACGAGCATACGGACAAGGCGCAACTTACCCCCGAACAGCAGACGTTGCTGGAAGAAACTTATCTGAGCTTCGTGCGCAACGGTGCCGGACTGCAGGGCGAAGCACGCAACCGCTACCGTGAACTGTGCAAGGGGATGAGCCTGCTTACCCTGCAATTCGGCGAGCATTGCCTCAAGGAAACTAACAGCTACCAGTTAGTGCTGACCGACCGCGCCCAATTATCCGGCCTGCCCGAGACTATCATCGAGGCTGCCGCCGAGACTGCCCGCGAAAAAGGATTGCCCGAAGGACAGTGGGTCTTCACCCTTCAGGCTCCCAGCTATGTGCCTTTCATGCAGCATGCCGACAACCGCGACTTGCGCCGTGAACTCTATATGGCCTACTACACCAAATGCACCCATCCGGACAACGGATGCAGCAACCTGGACATTGTAAAGCAGATTGTCAACGGACACCTGGAACTGGTCCGCCTGCTGGGCTACCGCAATTATGCCGACTACGTGCTGAAACACCGCATGGCGCAAGACAGCACCCACGTCTACCGCCTGCTGGACCAGTTGCTGGAAGCCTATACCCCCACCGCACACCGGGAAGCAGCTGAAGTGGAAGCCTTTGCCCGCGAGGAACAGGGAGACGACTTTACACTGATGCCTTGGGACTGGAGCTATTACGCACAGAAACTGAAAGACCGCAAGTACCAGCTCAACGACGAAATGCTGCGCCCGTACTTCGAACTGAGCCGTGTCAAAGAAGGGGTATTCGGACTGGCCACGCGCCTCTATGGCATCACATTCAGGAAGAACCCCGACATCCCGGTCTACCACAAAGACGTGGACGCCTACGAAGTGTATGACAAAGACGGCTCTTTTCTGGCCATATTCTATGCCGACTTCCACCCGCGTGCCGGCAAACGGTCCGGGGCATGGATGACTTCGTACAAAGGACAATGGAAAGACCCGGCAACAGGCGAAAACAGCCGTCCGCACGTGTCGGTCGTGATGAACTTCAGCAAGCCGACGCAAGGCAAGCCTGCCCTGCTGACTTTCAGCGAGGTAGAAACCTTCTTGCACGAATTCGGCCACAGCCTGCACGGGATGTTTGCCAACACAACCTACGAGAGCCTGAGCGGCACCAACGTCTATTGGGACTTCGTGGAGTTGCCTTCGCAATTCATGGAGAACTATGCCCTGCAGAAGGAATTCCTGCAGACCTTTGCCCGCCATTACCTGACGGATGAACCGATACCCGACGAACTGGTGCAACGCATCAACGACTCGGCCAACTTCAATGCGGCCTATGCCTGCCTGCGTCAGGTGAGCTTCGGCTTGCTGGACATGGCTTGGTACACCCGCACCGAACCCTTCGAAGGCGATGTGGAGCAATACGAGAAACAGGCTTGGGCACGTGCCCAGGTGCTGCCTGCCGTGGAAGGCACGTGCATGAGCGTTCAGTTTTCGCACATCTTCACCGGTGGGTACTCGGCAGGCTACTACAGCTACAAATGGGCCGAAGTGTTGGATGCCGATGCCTTCGAACTGTTCCGCCAGAAAGGCATCTTCAACACGGAGACCGCTAACTCGTTCCGCGAAAATATCCTTTCGAAAGGCGGTACGGAACATCCCATGACCCTCTACAAACGTTTCCGCGGACAAGAACCCAGCATCGATGCCCTGCTCATACGCAATGGCATCAAACCCGAAAAATAGAAAGGAGAAAAAATGAAAAAACTACTGACCCTCTTACTCTTTGCCACGTTGCTTCCACTGCTGGAAGCCTGCGACCAGGGCGATGACATCGCTGAGATATTCACGGGGAAAACATGGAAGCTGACGTATATCACCATGAACGGACAGACCGTTGACTTCTGGAACGGAGATGAGGCCGCCTACAACGAAAGCGAACGCCTACGCAGGCAGAGCGCCACATTCACCGTCACGTTTCACGGCGGCAACACGGAATCTGTGGCAGGTGGAGAGTTTAACGCACGTGCTGTCAACCGCACGATAAACGGCCAGTGGACAGCCGACGGAGTATCACACGAACTGCGCCTGACCGACATAAGGGTCACGGGAAGCGATACGGACGTGCTCGCCACAGCGTTCTACAACGGATTGCAGAACGCCACACGCTACGAGGGCGACAGCCAGAACCTATATATATATTATGAAGACGGGGAAACCACCAAGTGCATGGCCTTCCACGTACAATAAAAAGCAACTGACTATGGACAACGAATCAGCCAAAACCAAACAGGAAGCATTAGACAAACGCTACATCCGCATGGCAGGCATCTGGGCGGAGAACTCCTACTGCAAACGCCGCCAGGTGGGCGCCCTCATCGTGAAGGATAAGATGATTATCTCCGACGGGTACAACGGCACGCCTTCGGGATTCGAGAATGTCTGCGAGGACGAACACAATCTGACCAAGCCCTACGTGCTGCATGCCGAAGCCAACGCCATTACCAAGATAGCCCGCTCCAACAACAGCAGCGACGGTGCCACCATGTATGTCACGGCTTCACCCTGCATCGAATGTGCCAAGCTCATCATCCAGGCAGGCATTAAGCGCGTGGTCTACTCTGAAAAATATCGCTTGGAAGATGGCATCGAATTGCTGAAACGGGCTGGCATTGAAGTGGAATACGTTCCGCTGGCAACCCATGAATAACAACGCCGGCCGACAGCCGCATGCCATAAACACTGAAAACAGATGAAGTAAATCACTAACTAATATGAGCAACAAAAATAATTTCCGTTTCACCCCGCTTATCATTGCCGTCAGCGTGGTACTGGGTATCCTGATTGGTACCTTCTACGCCAAACATTACGGTGGCAACAAGCTGGGCATCATCAACGCTTCATCAAACAAGCTGAATGCGTTGCTGCACGTCATCGAAAACCAGTATGTAGATACCGTCAACATGACCGACCTGGTAGAAAAGACCATGCCGCAGATTCTGGCCGAACTGGACCCGCACTCCACATACATCCCTGCCAAAGACCTGGAAGAGGTGAACTCCGAACTGGAAGGCAGCTTCAGCGGCGTGGGCATACAATTTACCATCATGCAGGATACCATCCACGTTAACAGCATCGTGCCCGGAGGTCCGGCCGAAAAAGTGGGCATGCTTGCCGGCGACCGCATCGTGACGGTAGACGACAGCCTCTTTGTGGGCAAAGACCTGAACAACGAACGCGCCCTGCGCACCCTGAAGGGTCCCAAAGGCAGCCAGGTGAAACTGGGCGTGAAGCGTGCCACTGAAAAAGAATTGCTGTACTTCACCGTAGTACGGGGAGACATTCCGCAAAACACCATCGATGCCGCCTATCTGCTCGACGACAAATACGGATACATACAGGTAAGCAAGTTCGGACGGACCTCACACGTGGAATTGCTGAGTGCCATCGCCCAGTTAAGCCATCAGGGCTGCCAGGGCTTCATTATCGACCTGCGCGACAATACCGGCGGATACATGGATGCCGCTACCCGCATGGCCAACGAGTTTCTGCCTGCCAACAAGCTTATCGTCTATGCCGAAGGACGGAAATATCCGCGCTGGGAAGACTATGCCGACGGCACAGGATGCAGCCAGGAGGCTCCGCTCGTGGTGCTTATCAACGAGGGGTCGGCTTCGGCCAGTGAAATCTTTGCCGGAGCCATCCAGGACAACGACCGGGGCACCATCGTGGGACGGCGTTCTTTTGGCAAAGGATTGGTACAACAACCCATCGACTTCAGCGACGGTTCGGGTATCCGCCTGACCATTGCACGTTACTACACGCCATCGGGACGCTGCATACAACGTCCGTATGACAGCGGCGACAACATGGCTTACGAAATGGACTGGATACACCGGTATGAACACGGCGAATTCTTCTCGAAAGACAGCATCAAACTGAACAAAGACCAACAGTTCTTTACCGGACTGGGACGCACTGTCTACGGAGGAGGAGGCATCATGCCCGATGTGTTCGTTCCCCAAGATACCACCGGCATTACCTCGTGGCTGATTGAAGTAAACAACAAGGGCATTATCCTGCAATACAGCTTTGATTACACCGACAAGAACCGGGCCAAGATGGCTGAATATACCCGGCAGGAGGACTTGCTGAAATATCTCCAAAGCCAGAACCTCATACAGCAGTTCGTGCGTTATGCCGACCAGAAAGGAGTGAAACGCCGCAATCTGCTGATACAAAAATCGCGCAAGTTGCTCGAACGGAATCTCTACGCCTCAATCATCTACAACATGCTGGGACGCCAGGAATACATCCGCTACATCAATGAAAGCGATGCGACCGTAAAGAAAGCTGTGGAAATTTTAGAGAAGGGAGAGGCCTTTCCGCAGGCACCCGACTCCCCAACGGAAGGAACCAAAGATGCAAACAAAGACCGAATTGCGCAAGGAGATCTCTTCACGGAAAACCCGGCTGAAATCTTCAGGCTGGCGCACGCAGCAAGTTGCTGATGCCTTAACTGCCATCGAGGCACATCCCCGCTGGATGGCAGCACACACCGTACTGCTCTATCACTCCCTGCCGGATGAAGTGGATACGCACGACTTCATCTGCCGCTGGGCAGGGCAGAAACGCATCTTGTTGCCTGTGGTCAGAGGGGAAGATTTGGAACTGAGACCTTATACGGGCGACAATTGCCTGGCCGAAGGCGCTTTCCACATCGACGAACCTACGGGACCGGCCTTCACGGACTATGCCGCAATAGACCTTGCCATCATCCCCGGCGTGGCCTTCGACCGGCAAGGAAACCGGCTGGGACGTGGCAAAGGCTATTATGACCGCCTGCTGCCTCGCTTAGAAAATACGTATAAAATAGGACTCTGCTTCCCCTGCCAACTGGTGGACCGGATTCCTGCCGAAGCACACGATGTGAAAATGGATGAGGTGCTTTGCGGACAACCGTGTACCCTGCAAGAGAAGACAGGCAATGACAATAGATAAATGATTATTCAGGATAAAACAGAAAAACAATGAAGACAAATTATCACACACATACTACCCGATGCCTGCACGCTGTGGGCACAGATGAAGCCTACATAAAAAGTGCGCTGAAAGGAGGGTACCAAGTATTGGGATTTTCAGACCATACGCCTTGGAAATATCGTACCGACTACGTAGCAGACATGCGCATGCTGCCCGGCGAACTGCCCGGCTATGTAGAAAGCCTCCGTGCCCTACGTGAGAAATACCACGACCGGATTGATATAAAAATAGGATTGGAGTGCGAATACTTTCCGGATTATATGCATTGGCTGAAAGAACAAATCAAACAATATCAGCTGGACTACATTATCTTCGGCAACCACTTCTATCACACAGACGAAAAATTCCCTTATTTCGGCCACCACACCGACTCACGCGACATGCTCGATTTGTACGAAGAGAGTGCCATCGAAGGCATGGAAACCGGAATCTACTGCTGCTTGGCACACCCAGACCTGTTCATGCGCTCCTATCCCCGGTGGGACCACCACTGCTCGCTCATCAGCCGCCACATCTGCCGCACCGCTGCCCGCCTGAATATCCCCTTGGAATATAACATCGGCTACATGGCCTACAATGAAGCCCACGGCCTGCAGACCTATCCTTGTCCTGAGTTCTGGCACATTGCCGCCAACGAAGGTTGCACAGCCATCATCGGACTGGACGCCCACAACAACGCCGACCTGGAAGACCCGACTTACTACAACCGGGCCATACAGGAACTGAAAGACTTGAAGATAAAGGTGACGGATACGCTGCGGATGAACCAATGGTAATCAACGGAATACAATATCCGTAATCACCTGCGCCCCTACATGTTTGTTCAGATTGCGCACCAGCAGGTCACGCCCCATCATCAGCTCCTGCCGCAAGACTGCCGAAGTGAGATGTACGTAAAGCGTCTGGTTACGTATAAAAAGCCCGTCGGTATATCCCGCAATGGTCGGGCCTACCACTTCGGGCCAGGCATTGACCAACCGACGCTCGTTGAGCGGAGACTCCAGACTCTCCTGCCGCAGATAAGTACGGATGAGCTGACCGATGGATTGTGCATCGTTACGCTTCATTCCCCGCCTCCTTCCTCGCCGGCGGTTTCCGTCACACGCCCGGACTCCACACGAAAGATGCGATAATCACTGCCCACCTTTTGCAGAATACGGTCCAAATGGCTACGGTTGGTATCTGTAATAAAGATCTGTCCAAACCCTTCGCCAGCCACCAGCTTGACAATCTGCTCCACGCGCGAAGCATCCAGTTTGTCAAACAGGTCGTCCAGCAAAAGCAAAGGCACCGTCCCTGCCGTCCGCTTCAGAAAATCGAACTGCGCCAGTTTCAATGCCACCAGATAAGTTTTGTTTTGCCCCTGCGAACCTTCTTTCTTAATGGGATAATCGCCCAACATCATCTCCAGTTCATCTTTATGGATACCGCGCAAGGAATATCCCATGATACGGTCGCGCTCCCGACTCTCACGCAACGTCTCCAGCAAAGGGCCACGGGCTGCATGCGACTCGTAAGAAAGCCCCACCCGCTCCCTGTCTTGCGAAATATAGGAATAAAACGACTGGAAAATGGGAATAAACTCGCGGATAAAAGCCTCGCGCTTGCGGTAAACGACCTCACCGGATTGCGCCATCATCTCTTCCCAGACCAAAAACAACTCCTCTTCCACGGGATGTTCGCTCTTCAGCAAAACATTGCGTTGGTTTAATGCCTTGTTGTAACGGATAAGGGCGTTCAGGTATTCCTTGTCATACTGCGAAATCACCACATCCATGAAACGGCGACGCCCATCGCTCCCGCCCGCAATCAGTTCGGAATCGGCAGGCGAAACCATCACCAAAGGGATAAAGCCGATATGGTCGGACAGCCTTGTGTACTCCTTCTTATTACGCTTGAACTGCTTTTTCTGCCTCCGCTTCATTCCGCAATAGATTTCCTCGGGCGTACCGTCAGAATCCTCATAATAACCTTGAATCATAAAGAAATCCGCCCCATGCATTATATTCTGTGAGTCGGCAGGATTGCCTGCACTTTTGCAAAAAGACAAATAATAGACGGCATCCAGCAGGTTGGTCTTCCCCATCCCGTTCTGTCCGAAAAAACAGTTCAGTTTGGGCGAGAAAAGCAGTTCAACCTGCTCCAAATTCTTATAATTAAGGATAGATATGCGGTTCAGTATCATAACAGTAATCAGATAGCACGGGAAGAAAGTCTCCCTTTTTCCGCGCAAAAGTAACAAGAATTTCGCTGTTTTCCCCTCTATCCATGAAAAAAGATGGGTACAGATTTCGCTGAAACAGAGAAAAGCACTATTTTTGCGGGTCGAAATTCATATTATAAGAATAATAACAAAAAACGATACATAACAATGGCAGAACAAAAGAAAACCAACGAAGCCCTCAATGTGGAAGAAGCACTCACACAATCTGAGGCATTTCTCATCAAAAACAAAAAAGCCATCATCGGCGTGGTAGTGGCAGTTATTGTCATCGTAGCCGGCGTAACAATGTACAAACACTTCTATGCCGCACCGCGCGAAGAAAAAGCACAGGCAGCCTTGTTCAAAGGACAGGAATATTTTGAAGCCGGCTCTTTTGAAACGGCACTGAACGGCGATAGCATCGGTTATGCAGGCTTCGCAAAAGTGGCCGACGAATTCAGCGGCACCCAAGCAGCCAACTTGGCCAAGGCTTACATGGGTATCTGCTATGCCAAACTGGGCAAGAGCCAGGAAGCCATTGAAGCCCTGAACAGCTTCAGCGGTGATGACCAAATGGTTTCTCCCGCCATTAAAGGCACTATCGGCAACTGCTACGCCCAACTGGGTGAACTGGACAAAGCAGCTTCTACACTATTGGACGCTGCCAATCAGGCCAACAACAATACGTTAAGCCCCATCTTCCTGATGCAGGCGGGAGAAATATTGCTCAAACAAGGCAAGTATGATGAAGCCATCCAGGCCTACACAACCATTAAAGACAAATACTTCCGTTCTTACCAGGCCATGAACATCGACCAATATATCGAGAAGGCCAAACTGATGAAGAAGTAACATATCCATTATACATATATATAATATGGCAACCGCTTACCACAACCTGTCGGAATACGACTTCCAGTCTGTCCCCGATGCTTCGAACATGAAGTTCGGCATTGTGGTGTCAGAATGGAACTACAACATCACCGGTGCCCTGCTGCAGGGAGCCCTTGCAACGCTGAAGAAGCATGGCGCCCGCGAAGAAAACATTCGCGTGGAAACCGTACCCGGCAGTTTTGAACTGACTTTCGGCTCGGCGCAACTTATCAAACACACCGATGTGGATGCCGTTATCGCATTGGGTTGTGTAGTTCGCGGCGATACTCCGCATTTCGACTATGTATGCATGGGCGCCACAGAAGGCATTACAAAATTGAATGCAGAAGATGACGTCCCCGTCATCTACGGATTGATAACAACCAATAACATGCAACAGGCAGAAGACCGCGCAGGCGGTCGCCTGGGCAATAAAGGTGATGAATGTGCAATTACTGCAATAAAAATGATCGATTTTATTTGCAGATTAAAAAAATAGTCGTACCTTTGCAGCGCAATTGAGAAACAAAGCACTTAAAGCCGAGTTCTTGAAAGCGGACGGGCAAATACCAGAGTGGCCAAATGGGGCAGACTGTAAATCTGCTGGCTTATGCCTTCGGTGGTTCGAATCCATCTTTGCCCACATAAAATTGCGGAAGTAGCTCAGTTGATAGAGCATTAGCCTTCCAAGCTGAGGGTCGCGGGTTTGAGTCCCGTCTTCCGCTCTTAATGAGAGCCTTGATAGTTAAGAGATTAGCTATTAAGGCTCTCTTCTTTTACAGAGCTTTTTGAGGGCTGAATGAGGGCGGTTTACGGGCTTCATGTAAACCAGGATGTAAACCGGAAACGGTTCAGTAAGCCTTATGACATAACGGAAGAATACAGACTTATGAATAAAACCACACCGTTTTTTTTTGGCACTTCAGGACTAAATTCTTTCCTTTGTACCTAATAAGGTAAATAAATCCCCCGATGGGAAAATATCCCCTGATAAAAAGACGGAAGTATTCATCCCACAGGCACTTAAACCAATACAAGCTATTATGAAGAGAAAAATATTATTTTATGGCATCTTGCTTTTACTTTCATCATGCACGCTCAACAACGTGGAGAAAAACGAGAGTAAAGAACTGAAAGTCTTATCCTGGAATGTATGGCATGGAGGACATTCAAAAGAATATCCCCAGAAAGGGTGTGACGGTACTAAAGGTATTCTGAAAGAAAGCAAGGCAGATGTCGTTCTGATGGTAGAGACTTACGGCTGTTCAGCCCAGGTTGCAGACGAACTGGGATTTTACCATCGACTTCTGTCTGACAACTTGTCTATTTACAGCCGTTACCCAATTGTAAAAACATTGACTTTCCCGGATTCTATTTCCACATTCAACTTTGGAGGTGCAGAGTTGGATATTAACGGAAAACGCATACGGGTGTTTGCTGTCTGGCTCCATTATCTGCCAGATGAACGTTTGGTGCCACTCGACAAGACCGAAGAGGAAATCCTGGCATGGGACAATGCAGGCACACGTGATGACGAAATAAACAAGATTATCAACACCCTCCGCCCGATGCTGGCTGAGACAGACAGCATTCCTATCATAATGGGAGGCGACTTCAACATACATTCGCATTTAGACTGGGTGGATGCCACACGCAATCTCTATAACCACGGAGGAAAGACTGTAGAATGGACTGTGTCTAAAGTCCTGCAAGAGAATGGATTCATCGACAGCTTCCGCGAACTGAATCCTGATCCGGCAAAGAATATTGGAGCTACCTGGTATTGGTCGGATGGTGACGTCAAAGACCGGATGGACAGAATTGATTTCATCTATTACAGAGGTAAAAACATCCGGGCTGTTCAATCGGAAGTCTATAATTCGGATTTGCCTGGTACACTGCATTTCCAAGGCAAAGATTTCTTCTATGCATCAGACCACGGGTTTGTCTTCACCACATTTGCCTTCGACCAAGGAGAGCAGCCCCAAAGAAAAGAATAGGAGAAACAACTGACAACTCGCCGACACGCATCGGACTGCGACTGCAGACCTTTTACACCCGCAAAATAGAAATCAGCCTATCATTCTGTCATCCCGGGCACAGCCGAAGGATAACAGAATGGTAGGCGTTTATCATTACGGCACACCCTCTCTGACGAGAAGAGTCAGTCAAGTTACCATGCCATACTTTCATAACACAAAAGCAACAGACAGATAAATTGATATTACACCCAACTATCAGCCACGAATCATTGCATGAGAAAACAATATTGACTACTTTTGCGCCGCAATTCAGAATTGTAAAGAGATAATAAAATTATGGCCGGACCATCGCATTTAATCTATCAGTCCAATGAAGCTGAGAGCCCAAGCAGTGCTTTGTTGTTCCGACCGAAACGCCAGGAAAACGGACGGCGCGGGCTGTTCGGATTTTCTATTTTATGAAAAAGAACTTATTCGATAAATACACTAATTAAACAATTCTTTTTAAAGCAAAGAGAAAAAATGAAAACAACCTCTGTCATCCACCCCCTGCCCACCAACGTGGCTCGCGAGGTGAAAGATTATGTGATGATTGCCATCGGCATGATTCTGTATGGTATCGGGTGGACATTGTTCCTGTTGCCGCAAGACATCACCGCAAGCGGCGTGCCGGGCATTGCGTCCATTGTTTATTTCGCTACGGGACTGCCCGTACAGTACGTCTATCTGGGCGTCAATGTAGCACTGCTCATTGTGGCAGTCTGGCAATTGGGCTGGAAGTTCAGCATCAAGACCATCTGGGCGGTATTTACCCTATCCACGTTCCTGGCCATCATCCAAGAGGTGACCAAAGACGTGAACCTGCTTGACGACCAGCCGTTCATGGCCTGTGTGCTGGGTGCCACCTTCTGCGGAAGCGGTATCGGCATAGCCTTTTCCAACAACGGAAGCACGGGCGGAACAGATATTATTGCCGCCGTGGTGCACAAGTACCGCGAAATCACTCTGGGACAGGTCATGCGTATCATGGACCTCATCATCATCACGTCCAGCTACCTGGTGCTGCACGATTGGGAAAAGGTGGTTTATGGTTATGTCACGCTGTTCATCAGCAGCTTTGTGCTGGATCAGGTTGTAAACAGTGCGCGGCAGTCTGTACAGTTTTTCATTATCAGCGATAAATACGAAGAGATAGGCAAACACATCAACCAATTCCCACACCGCGGCGTAACGGTCATCAACGCTTCAGGTTTCTACACCGGACGCGAAATCCGGATGCTTTTCGTCTTGGCCAAGAAGCGCGAATCAACCATCATCTTCCGGTTGATTAAGGACATCGACCCGAATGCTTTCGTATCGCAGAGCGCCGTCATCGGAGTCTACGGAGAAGGATTCGACAAGATAAAAGTGAAATAACAAGGACACGCACATAGCGCATCCACACAGTTACGGGCTACAAGCACTGGCCGCATTGGCAGCCGCTTGCAGCCCGCTTATTTTAGAGCCTGTTTAAATTTTGCTCTTTTAGATTTATATTCAGCTTCTTTTGAGCCTCTTTCCGGTCTCTTTTCCCGGCATACTTCGTCACGTAGCCCGCTACGTTCCTCAGTACACCGGAAAAATATCCTCGGAAACAGCACTCAAAATAAAGCTGAGCAAAATTTAAACAGGCTCTTATTCCCACCTATGGTCGGAATTGTCCATTCTCCCATTTATAGACCAGCGAACGGCGCATGACCGGTTTCAGTTCGTCGGCAGCTTCCTGAGACATATAGCGGGGCGTTTCAAAAGTCCAGACAAGCGAAGTGCTGTCGGCCTGCAAGTCGGCACGAAGGAAAAGCATATCAGCCTGACGGAGAGCATCACGCAGACGGGGGGTATCAAGCGAATCGGGCACAGCCGGCAGGAAATCGTTCATGGCAGGACCGGACGACAGATAAGCTTCGGCAGGCAGTTCGCGCCAGTCGGTTGTATAGAAATGGATACGGCTGTCGGCAGCGGGGGCAGAAACAGTAGAAACGGCGCAGATGACGCGGGCCGTATCGCCGGGCAGGGGCAGAACCTTCATCTGCCACGTGCTCTTCCGGGTCAACTGCACACGGATATAATCGGGTGTGAGCGTGGTCATTTCCGATTTGCCGCCCAAAGTGTTGGTCACCACGGCACGCATCTTACTATCCAGGAAGTCGATGCAGTCGGCCCGGTTCACAGCACTGAGCAGGGGACAGAGCGAGTCGGGCATATTCACGAAAAGGGTACGAGCTTCCTGAGCCTGCACAGACAAGGCAGCCAGCGGGAAGAGCAAGGATATTATCAGTTTTTTCATAAACATTCTGTTAACAAGTTACATATTTTTTCCAGGCAGGCAGCATCGGTATCGTCGAAGTCCGCCAGATGGTCGCTGTCTATATCCAGCACTCCCCACACTTCACCAGCTGCATTACGAAGCGGCACCACAATTTCCGAACGCGACAACGAGCTGCAGGCTATATGCCCCGGAAAGGCATCGACATCGGGCACCACCAGCGTACGGTTCTCTGCCCAAGCCGTGCCGCACACTCCCCGTCCCCGCGCAATACGCGTGCAAGCCACCGGTCCCTGAAAAGGGCCCAGCACCAGTTCGTCCTTCTTCACGCGGTAAAACCCCACCCAGAAAAAGCCGAAAGTCTCCTTCAGGGCGGCAGCCGCATTAGCCAGATTGGCCACGGTATCTGTCTCACCAGCCAGCAGGCTGCGCAACTGGGGCAAGAGGGTGTGGTAGCGCTCTTCTTTGCAGCCTCCACTCACCAACAAATCTTCTGCCATAATCTATCTGTATCTATCTGTCCTGCAAAGATGAGAAATCTGGGTGAAACAGCCAAACCCCAAGCCTGCCACAGAACGATATTTATATTTCTTTTGCCTGACGGCAACGCTTAATGCCCGGCTAACGGCTACCCAAATAGAGGAAGAACATACCCAACAGCACCAATGCCAGGTCGATGGCTTTGCTGCGGAGATTCTTCTCATGGAAAACCATCGCCCCGAAAAGGAAAGACACAATGACACTTCCCCTGCGCACCATCGACACGATAGAAATCATGGCTCCGTCAAGACTGAGGGAGTAGAAATAGACAAAATCTGCGGCGCAGAGAAAAAGTGAAATGCCCACGATGCACCAGTCCCAGCGGAACCTGGACTCGCTGCGGCGCGGCCACCACAACAGCAACAGGAGAGGACACATGATGAAGACTTGATAGACATTATACCACGCCTGCACCAGCATGGGGTCAAACTGCTTCATCAGGTATTTGTCGTACAACCCGCTCACGGCACCCAGCACAGCCGCCAGCACAATGCAGAATACCCACTTGTTGTGTCGGAAATCTATGCCTTCCTTCTTGCCCGAGCGGCTCAACAGGAAGAAGGACAGCACTGCCAGAATGACACCCACCCATTGCCAAAGGTTAAGCCGCTCGCCAAAGAACAGCAAGGCGCCCACCAGCACCATGACGGGACGGGTGGCATTGACAGGCCCTACCAGGGTAAGGGGCAAATGCTTCATGCCAAAATAGCCGAAAACCCACGAGGCCAGCACAATGAACGACTTGAGCAGGATATAGCGGTGCACTTCCCAACCGGCAGCCGGAACAAAGAACAGGCTACCGTGCAAGGTGTCCGGTGCCCAGGCAGACAGGGCTATGAAGGGAATAAACACCAGACTGCAGAACAGCGTATTGAGAAACAGTACGGGCAGGACTGCATTGTCGCGCAACGACTTTTTCTTGAAAGCATCATAAAAGCCCAGAAGGGCAGCAGAAAGGAAGGCTAAAAGTAACCACATTTTAATTGAGAATTGAGAATTGAGAATTAAGAATTGAGAATTGAGAATTGAGAATGAAAAATTAAGAATGAAGGATTTAGGTTCAATGGAGAACATCTTGAATGAAGAATTTGGATTCAATAAAAAATTAGAAATGAAAAGTGAAGAACGGCCAATAAAGGAACATGCAACTTGCAGCACCCATTCTTCCTTTCGTCCCACAAGGACTATTCTTCATTTAAGCAGTCTTCATTTAAAAAGATTTCTTCGGGATACGTCACATCGGCCAGAAACAATGCGTGGCCCGGTGCCGATGTACCTGCCCGGCAGCGGTCTTTCTGCTCGATGATGCGACGAAACTCCTCCACTGACAGCTTGCCGCGTCCCACATCGAGCAGAGTACCCACGATGGCACGCACCATATTGCGCAAGAAGCGGTCGGCACGGATGGTAAACACCCAGGTTTCCTCGTCCACCTGCGTCCAGGCAGCGTGCATGATACGGCAATTGTTAGTCTTCACATCGGTATGCAACTTGCTGAAACTGGTGAAGTCGGTATAATCGAAAAGCGTAGCGGCCGCTTCGTTCATCCGGTCGAAGTCGGGCGTATGAAACAGACGGCAGCGGTACTGGCGCAGGAACGGCGACTTGGCTGTGGTGACATAGTAGCGGTACATGCGCGAAGTGGCCCCGAAACGGGCATGTGCATCAGGACGTACGGGACGCACCCGGCTCACAGATATATCCGGCGGCAGCAGGCGGTTCAGCTTGTCGGCCAGCAAAGCGGTATCAACCATCCCGTCGGCATCGAAGTGGGCCACCATCAGCGAAGCATGCACACCGGCATCGGTACGCCCCGCCCCCGTTACCTCTACCTCGCGGCGCAACAGGGTGGACAACGCACGCATCAGACATTCCTGCACGCTTACGCCATTGGGTTGTATCTGCCAGCCGTGGTAGGCAGCACCATCATAAGAAAGATAAATGAAATATCGTTGCACGGTTTCTTCTTTTAGAAAACGGGGGCAAATTTACGAAATTCTAATGGCAAGGCGAATACCTGCCGGCACAATTTGCCCTTCTCCCAACCTTCTTCAGCGTTTCACACGTCACTCATCACTCACTCTTGCTTTACGGTTGCCACTTGCGGATATGCAGAAAATATTATACTTTTGTCCGCATAAAACAAGAAGACGATTACCTGTAACAATGAACTGCAAGAAAAGATTATTCCCCCTCGCGCTCGTCATCTGTCTGGGCGGCGCACTGGCCTTTGCCGGCTGTAAGAAGAAAGAAGACATGACAATGAAGATGAACCACCCGCACAACATACGGGGCGTCAGCAACTTCGGACGTACCTTCGGCGACCTGAACAGCAAGCAGCTGGCTGTGGCACAGACCATAGGAATTGCTCCTATCGCTTCGCGCAAACAAGCTGAAGAGATGACGGAAAAACTGACCCTCATCGACGACAACGAACGCTACAGCGTAGATTCACTCACCCACTCCATCCCTTACCTCATCCCCGGCGCAGCTGCCCTGCTGGACACCATCGGACAAAACTTCCTGGACTCGCTGGACAGCAAAGGACTGAACCCCAACAAAATCATAGTCACCTCCGTGTTGCGTACCCAACACGACGTGAAGCGCCTCCGACGCCGCAACACCAACGCCAGTGCCAACTCCACACATGCCTACGGCACCACGTTTGACATCAGTTGGAAACGCTTCGACAAGGTAGAGGACCCGGACGGACGTCCCATGCAGGATGTGGGTGCAGACACGCTGAAGTTAGTGCTGGCCGAAGTGCTGCGCGACCTGAAGCAGGCCGACAAGTGTTACGTAAAGTACGAAATTCGCCAGGCTTGCTTTCACATCACCACGCGGCAGCAGTAAGTCTGCGTCCACACGTTTGAAAGTCCTAAAGTGCCACTTTACGTTGCTAAAGTGGCACTTTAGCAGCGTAAACCTTCATGTTAGAGCCTTCATACGCACGTTTCTGTAGGTTGTTCCAAGTGAAGGGAAGCCTTCTCTCCACCTCATAAAATAAAAGAATCCCTGAAAATGCCTTCACGCCTTCACCTCCATGATAAGCATTATAAATCAGAAAGTTGCTGTGAAAGATACATCTTTCACACTGCTTTCACACTGCCCTCATGCCAGTCTATTCCTGATTAAGGTTGACTTGTCTGAGTCCAATAACGGCAACAAGTTTACTCAGGACTGTACACGACACCTGCTTCATAGCGACAGGAAGCGCGTTGCCATGCCCTGAAAAGCCGGCTTCCAAGAGATTAGAACCATCCTTTCAAGGTGTAAGGAACAAACCACACAAAAATCCGGTCTGAAGGTTGTGAAAGGAGGGTGAAGGATGTTGCTTTCACAGTAAGACATTGGAGCATAAGGCATTAAATTGGCGTGAAAGCGTGAAGGGAGTTTAAGGGAAGAAACAGAAAAGAGGGGCGTGAAACATTTGTCCGGCTCAACTACCCCTCTTTTCTTTTATATACCTACCGGAAAAACTGACTATTTCATGTCGTTCTCAAAAATAGTCAGTTCGTCCATACTCTTCGGATCGGTCCAATAGCGGAAATACTCAATTTGGAATTCTCCGCCCTGGTCCTGTTCACCGGGCAAGCCCCACCACATGGGAAACGCTTCGCTATCAAAATTAATCGTTTCGGGCGAATGCCAATAGTCGTTTTTCCGCCGCCGGATTTCCTTGCCGTCCACATACCACACCAGTTCGTCGCGCGTCCACTTAAACCCCGCCACAATAGTACGGTCGGGCCAAGGCACATCGCTCATGTGCGTCACGTGGTCACTGATTTGCACGTTTTGCGGCTTGAGGATATAATGCGATGTGGCGAAATAAGTGCGCGGATAGGTAGAATCGGTTTCGTGACGGCCGCAAATTTCGAAAATATCTATCTCCTCCTGCTTGAGCGAGTCACTGATGTAGAGCCAGAAAGCACTTGAAAGTGCCGACCGCATCGGCCTGCAACGAATCTCAAAGAAGCCATACAGCACCTTGTGCGTACTCTGCACGGCAGCCGTGGTAAAAGTATGGTATCCTTCGGGAGCATCTTTCACCTCTTCGCGGCGGCCCGTCAGAATCAGCATGCCGTCTTCCACACGGACATTTTCCGGACGGAAGAGCGACGGCTGGCGACCTATCCAACTGGGGTTATGGTCAAACCATTTGGCCGTATCGAGCGACGTGCCTTCGAACTCGTCGCTGATGGCTTCGTTATACACCCACCGTTCGGTTCCTTCCGGTGCTACCGGCATCGGACGTTCCGGTTCTGCCTGCTGTGAACAAGCTACTGAGGTAGCTGCCAACAGGCCCACTAAACCCAAGCTGCATAGGGCATGGGATTGTTTTCTCAATAAAGACTGTTTTTTCATAAGTAACTTTTTTATCCTATTTAGAGTTTGTAGAGTCTGTTTTCCGGTTTGCGAGGGTGCATCGTAATGACAAACGGCTATGATGCTGTCCTCCATTTTTGATTCCCCTTCTGCCGCAGTTCCATTCTTATTTCCTGCAAAAATAGGTAATTATACTCGAAAAGGCAAAATAATGGAGTCACAGAGTTATTCCCCTCTCTTTTGTATGCGGAGAAGCCGCGGACTCTGTGGTCTCCTCCGTCATTTTTCCGACAGACAGTTATAAAACTTTGTGTCTCCGTGTTTGATATAAAAAAACAGGCTCTAAGTTTTTTACCGGGATATGCCCCCTTTTATACCCCGGTCTATTATCATTCGTCATAAGCCACACATACACAACACATTCCCTGTCCAAACAGAGCGAAAACGCAGCCCAATCCCCTCTTATCATACACCGCCCAAAACTCCCCGGAAACACACAAACAATGGAAAAGAAACATTTTTCATGGGATAATTAAGCATAAACCGCTATCTTTGCACTGGTCAAGACAAAAAATTACTTATGACCTAAATACAACCCATTAATTAAATCATTTGCTAATATGAATGACAGTAAACTCATGACCCGTGCAGCAGACAACATCCGCATACTTGCTGCTTCCATGGTCGAAAAGGCCAAATCCGGTCATCCCGGCGGTGCAATGGGAGGTGCCGACTTCATCAACGTACTTTTCTCTGAATTCCTGGTGTACGACCCGGAGAACCCTACCTGGGAAGGCCGCGACCGCTTTTTCCTCGACCCGGGACACATGTCACCTATGTTCTATGCAGCATTGGCACTGACCGGCAAATTCACCTTGGAAGAGTTGAAACAATTCCGCCAATGGGGAAGCCCGACTCCGGGACATCCCGAACGCGATGTGATGCACGGCATTGAGAATACATCCGGTCCACTGGGCCAGGGTCATACGTTTGCCGTAGGCGCAGCCATTGCGGCAAAATTCCTGAAAGCCCGCTTCCCGGAAGTAATGCCGCAAACTATCTATGCATATATCTCGGACGGTGGCATACAAGAAGAAATATCACAGGGAGCAGGACGTATCGCCGGCACGCTGGGACTGGACAACCTCATCATGTTTTATGATGCCAACGACATCCAGTTATCAACCGAAACCAAGGTCGTTACCACCGAAGATACGGCGCTGAAGTACGAAGCATGGGGATGGAAAGTCATTACTATTGACGGAAATGATCCGGATGCCATACGCAATGCATTGAATGAGGCTAAAGCGGAAACAGAGCGTCCGACACTTATCATAGGGCATACAGTAATGGGTAAGGGTGCCCGCAGAGCCGACGGAAGCAGCTATGAATATGATTGCGCCACACACGGTGCACCCTTGGGTGGTGATGCTTATATCAACACCATCAAAAACTTAGGAGGAGATCCGGAAAATCCATTCGTTATTTTCCCCGAAGTAGCCGAACTGTATGCGAAGCGCAACGCCGAACTGAAAGAAATCACAGCCCGACAGCATGCCATCAAGGCTGAATGGGCCAAAGCCAATCCGGAGAAGGCAGCCAAACTGGAACAGTTCTTCTCTGGCAAACTGCCTTCCATCAACTGGGACGACATCCAGCAGAAACCCGACACGGCCACCCGTGTCGCCTCAGCCAATATCTTGGGCTTATTGGCCACGAAGGTGGAAAATATGATTGTGGCTTCCGCCGACCTGTCTAATTCGGACAAAACGGACGGCTTCCTGAAAAAGACACATGCCTTTGCCAAAGGAGACTTCACCGGCGCTTTCCTGCAAGCTGGTGTAGCCGAACTGACCATGGCCTGCTGCTGCATCGGCATGGCTCTGCATGGAGGTATCATCCCGGCTTGCGGCACATTCTTTGTCTTCTCTGATTACATGAAACCTGCCATCCGAATGGCTGCCCTCATGGAGGTGCCTGTCAAATTCATCTGGACACACGATGCTTTCCGCGTAGGCGAAGACGGACCTACCCACGAGCCCGTAGAACAGGAGGCACAAATCCGCCTGATGGAAAAGTTGCAGAATCACAAAGGACAGAACTCCATGCTGGTTCTCCGCCCGGCCGATGCCGAAGAAACGACCATAGCCTGGCGCTTGGCCATGGAAAATATGTCTACGCCCACCGGCCTTATTTTCTCCCGACAGAATGTCAACAATCTGCCCGAAGGCAACGACTATGGGCAAGCCGTTCACGGTGCCTACGTTGTAGCCGGTTCTGACGAGCATCCGGATGTTATCCTGCTGGCTTCCGGTTCAGAAGTGTCTACCTTGGTTGCCGGTGCTGAACTGTTGCGCAAAGACGGTGTCAAGGTGCGCATCGTATCCGTACCTTCCGAAGGACTTTTCCGCACCCAAACGCCCGAATACCAGGAAAGTATTCTGCCGCACGATGCCAAGATTTTCGGTTTGACGGCAGGTTTGCCCGTCACCTTGGAAGGTCTGGTAGGCAAGCAAGGCAAAGTATGGGGTCTTCCCTCATTCGGATTCTCTGCTCCCTACAAAGTTCTGGACGAGAAACTGGGATTTACCGCAGAGAATGTCTACAAACAAGTGAAAGAAATGCTGTAATATATCACCCCTGCAAGTTACAAATACCGGTCCATAGCCGGACTATTTGTAACTTGCCGTTTATAACAATAAATCCATTCATGCAATGAAAACCATTGGAATTTGCTCCGATCACGCAGGCTTCCCCTTGAAACAACATGTCAAACAGTGGCTGGAAGAAAAAGGATGGCCCTATAAGGATTTCGGGACCTACACAGAAGAAAGTTGTGACTATCCAGATTATGCCCACCCCATGGCTGAAGCCATCGAGGCAGGCGAATGCCATTCCGGCATTGCCATCTGCGGAAGCGGACAAGGCATCAGCATGACATTAAATAAACACCAGGGCATACGCGCCGCTTTGTGTTGGGAACCCGAACTGGCTGCACTATCACGCCAGCATAATGACGCGAATGTATTGTGCATGCCGGGCCGTTTCATCAGCCACGAAAAGGCAGACGACATTATGGAGGCTTTTTTCTCCACGCAATTTGAAGGTGGCAGGCATCTGAGAAGGGTACAAAAGATACCTGTCGGGAAATAAGAGTCGGTCTACGCATTTGGCTCAGTCTGATTTTGATTTCTTTAAGAGGAAAATCCAAACTGGCTCTAAAGTCTATGCAGCACTATATTTTCTATAACGACCGGCTTCTGCTGAAAAAAGAGAGCGGAAACCGGTGCCACGTGCCAGTCGAAGAGGAATTGCCCCAAGAACTGGACATGGGACGCTACCCTTCTCAGAAAGTAATGTTGCCCGATGGCAATGCCGTGCGGGCTGTTGCCATCGACCACCCGATAGAAGAAAACGAGACTTGGATCATGCCGGGACTGCGGGCTTCTTTCGACTATCTGCCGCATCGCGAATACAAAGCCGGCGGCAAAGCTTACCAAATACTCTATTGGGACAAGCACAGTCGTTTCTGTCCGGTATGCGGCACTGCCACTGAGCAGAAAACGCTCATTATGAAACGCTGTCCTTCTTGCGGATATGAAATTTATCCGCCCATCTCTACAGCCATTATCGTGCTTGTCCGCAAGGGGGAAGACGAAGTGTTGCTGGTACATGCCCGCAACTTCCGGGGCACTTTCTATGGGCTTGTAGCCGGTTTCCTGGAACCGGGAGAGACATTAGAACAGTGCGTAGAGCGCGAAGTGCGTGAAGAAACCGGTCTCAGCATCCGGAACATCACTTACTTTGACAGCCAGCCTTGGCCATACCCCAGCGGACTGATGGTGGGCTTCTTTGCCGATTATGCAGATGGAACCATCAAACTTCAAGACGATGAACTGAGTGCAGGGGCTTTTTACCACCGGGATCATCTGCCCGAACTGCCGCAGAAGTTAAGCATTGCGCGCCGACTGATAGACAGGTGGCTGGCCAATAAGAGTCAACGTCCATAAACATAATAAGGGGATTGCCCAGGAAGTCGGTGAGGTATGAAAAAAGTCCTTCTTCCGGGTAAATCTCCCTTGTCTGGACGATTTTCCCTTACCTGCTTTCTCATGTTATACCACCGCCACACGGCATTACTTTCTCTGTCCACATCCCAAAATACAAGCCGACAGCACGCACCCACCGAATCAATAAGATTCATCCATGTGCCTGCTGTCGGCTTGTATTGTCAGTAAACGGGAAAGGCTATTGCATCCTGACGTTTCACTGGATACGTTCCGATACTGTTGTCCTTTCCACTTACGGCTCTTCGATCAGTACGGTGCCTCCTGCCGAATGTGAAGCATATTCCGGTGCATACGCACATTGCATCGTAGCAATACCGGTTTCGTAGCTACCACTGCGAGCCACCCTGTCCCGATGTTCCAACACATAAACGCCTTTGCCTATGCTATCGAAGAAGAAGTCGGTAGAAGCATCGTTCACGTCTTCATAATAACCGATATTTCCCCACCGGTAGCCGGACAGGGCATTGACCGGTTCGAAGCAGGCAGCCCGGCTGTCTTTCAAGTGAACAAAGTCCATGGCTCGGTCCAAGTGAATGGTGATGCGGGATACCACCACATCGCCCACAGACAAGCGGACGTCACCGGTCAGAGGAACCAGCGATTTGCTACCGTCGGCACTCACACGCTCCAGGTAGAGTTGCTTGTCTACAGACAACTCACCACCGTGCTGCTTCAGGTCGGCCATCGGTGAAAGATACTGGGCATAAACGGCTCCCCAGGCAAAGCCGGCATCGCGCTTCTCTACCGTAACCGTCTTGGCCTTCACGGCAGAAGAGCCTTCGGTATAAGTCCGGCGGACATAACTCAATCCGGCAACCGATGAAGCGTCTGCCTGCGTTTCCAGCGTTTCCTTGCCTATTTCGATACGCACATCACCGCGGTTCTCCAGCCAGTTGCTACCGGTGCAAAGCAAGGCATAAATCGCATTAACCGCCGAAACCGGTGTATCCCACGATGTCGTTTTCTTCTGCTGCAACAGCCAGAGTTTCATTTCTTCCAGCAACGCATCGTTGCCTCCCTGCAGGCGCAGAGCCTCCATAGCTGCTACGTGGGTCGGTATGGGCATCATGCCCCAGCGATAAGGCGAATCAAGGAAAGCGAAATGAGCGCCCAGTTCGTCTTCCTGAATCAGGTGTTCGCGCAAAGAAGCGGCAAATTCCTCAGCCTGCTGTTTTTTACCCAATTTCTGCAGAATGACGAGTGCTTCCGACTTACGCATCACACTGCCCGTAGCCAGTTCATTGGGCACTTTCGACAGATAATAACGGTAAGCCTCGCGGTTGGCAGCCGGTATCTCTTCGCCGGACAAAGCAAGACAATACAAGTAGTCCAGAACAAAGTCTGAAAGATGCTCTATTTCCACCTGCGGTTTCTGCTGCAACCAACGCTGATAATCCCGCCGTATCTCACGATGCAGGAAATCGAAAGCCTTGCTACGCATGAGTGCCGCCTCATCGGTCAGTGCTTCACCCGTCAACAGAGGCAGGCGGACCAGCAGATTCAGGACATAACCGGTGACATACCGGTTGCCCGGCATACCGGGATACCAACTCCAGGCACCGTCGCCGTCCTGCAACTCCTGCAGTCTGTTCAGCGAAGAAGATAAGCGGAGCGACAATGTATTGAGGTCGAACAGAGTAGCCAGACGGGCCATCTGCTCGCTTTCATCCAGAGCTTCTGTCAGCCAGGGCGTCTCAGAAAGCAACATATTCTTCAAATCCGGATTCTGCTCTAAGCGGGAAAGCAACGTTTCCTTTGTGCCTCCCTGTGCTTTCCAGGCTTCAAACACCGACCGTATGCGCGGCTGCGAAGCGGCAATATAAGCGGCCAGGCTATTGGCAAACCATACCGTAGCACGCGAAATGGCATCTTCCGATACCGGTTCGTTCAAGACAGGCAATGCCTGTATGGCCAGCCAGGCAGGATTTCCGGTAAACTCTACCGTCAGTTTCCGGTCGGTAGCTGTGCGGCTGTGACGGTTGAAGAGGCTGTCGAGCGAGAATGTGCGTGTTTCTTCTCCCCGAACAGGCAAAGCCAGCGTCTCGGTGACATGCGTCTTATTGCTCAGCACCGGCAGCACATGCTGCTCACCATCGCTAAACTCCCCTCCATCTGCCACGATGCGTACTCCCAGCAAATCGTAACGGTCGCTCACCTCGAAAGCAAAATCGACAGCCTCCGTACGTCCGGCTTCCACCGTAAAGCGGTCTTTCAGCGTAGTAATAACCTTATCCGTCAATGGGTCGAAAAGCGTCAATGTAGCTGTTCCTTTCACTTTCTCTGCTGTCAGATTGGTAATGCTGGCAGCAATATGTGTCTTGTCACCTACCCGCACAAATCGTGGCAGATTAGGCATCAACATAAACTCCTTGCTGGTAGTAGCGGTTCCTTCCAGCACTCCGGTCAGCATATCCCGGGTATGCGAATAACCACGGAAATTCCAGCGTGTCAGACTTTCGGGTGCAGTAAACGAGAACACCAACTCGCCCTGTTCGTTGGTTCGCAACTGCGGATAGAAGAAAGCTGTTTCGGCAAAGTTGGTACGTAGATTCTCCAACGGTTGCAGAGTTCCGGCATCCAAAGCCGTACCAGCTTCTTCTGTCACTTCCATCTCGGAGAGTTGCGTCACCTCCACCATCTCTTCCTGAACCATATCAGCCTGTGGAGCGACAGCTCCCGTCATCACCCGTTTGGCATTGTATCCTCTGGAAACGACCGAATGATTGGACACTCCCTTCACATCGGCGATACTGACTATTACGTTGTCACCGCCATACAGTCTGGGATAGCAAACATAAAAATGGTCGAAGAGCCAACCTGTCACTTGAGCAGACTTAACCGGGAAATACGGTGTAACCGCAGTCCGCCCCGACGAAGCAGCCTGCCAATTATAATAAGGTATATAGCGGTTGAAGTAAACAGCCAGTCCCTGATGGCGACTGTAAATCTGATCCAGAGAAGCATCATACATGGTGGCCAATACCTCGGCTGCGGCAGGCAATCCCTGCGGGTTCTTCACTACCAGCCGCCATTCCTCCTGCTGCCCCGGACGCAAACGGTCGCGGAATACCTCCCACTTCATGGAAAGTTTTCTTTCCGGTTCCCGCTTCGTCAGACTTACCCGACGGGTATACAGTTGGCCATTCTTTACAAAAGAGAAAGTGATGTCCACACCCTTGCCATAAACTTCCTTATAGGGATATGTCAGGCAGGTAAGTGTATCGTTTAGTTGCAGTACGCTCTGTTCAATGCGTCCCTGCTCATTGTATATATCTACCAAGACGTAGGCATCGTTATGAGACGTTCCGTAATATAACACAGCAGGCTGCTCTTCGTCAAACGCCGTCTGCTCCTCATATATAAAATCGTTCATAAATACCGGCAGATGCCTGTCCCGTTTGGAGAAGAGGAGAAAACGTTCGGCATTCATTTCCCGGTTGTCTACCTCCTTGCCATCAGTAGCCTTGACGGAAAGCACGACCTGGTAATAGCCCGATGGCAAACGGGAGCTATCCATCACCACCCGTTTTCCCGAAGTGAACGTGCCCTGCAGCATTGGTGCATCAGCCGTCCGACCGGTCTTTATATCCACGACAGGATACAGGCGATAGGTTCCCTCCATCTCCAACAGCTGTCCGTCGGCATTCTCCACCCGGAAAGTCGCGGCCAAGGTATCTTCCTTGCATACCTGCCCTTCCAAATCAGAGTAGAACGAATAAGCCCAGCGCCAAGCGTTCAGTATCCGGTCTTCGGTCTGCGTCTCACCATTCTCGCCTGTCACGGTAGCCTGTACACGGAAGTAAGCATTATTGGCAGTCTGCATCCACGAAGCTTTCTCCAGGAAAACGGGTATGGAAAAACGTCCTTCCTCATCCAACTGCACCGTATCGGCAGCCAGCGCCTTGTCCTCCCCCCGCCAGATTCCGGAATGCCGGGTCACGGTATAAGCCAGAGGCAACGTCTGTAAGGCGGCACCATTATAGGCCTCCACTTTGCCCGTCAGTTTCACTGTATCTCCACAGGCGTATGCTTCTTTCACAAGATCGAAAGTGATGGTAAAGGTGGGACGCTTGTATTCTTCCACACGCACCGTGCTGGTGGCCAAATTGCCTACCCGCAATTGGAAATTGCCATTCAGACAACTGGTCGGCAACATGAATTCCGTCGAGAAAGAGCCGAAATCGTTGGTCCGCACTTCCTGTTTGGACACTTCCTTACCATTGACATCCAAAAGTGAAACTGTATAAGTCCTGCCTTCCAGCACACGGGCCGACTCCTGCCCCTTCTCGTAAGCGATGCCTTTCACATAAATTGTCTGCCCCGGACGATAAAGCGAACGGTCGGTCAACAGCGAAAGACATTCGGAAGATTCCTCCACACTGCGTCCATAGCTATTGTTATATACACGCTGAGGAGCCAAGAAAACGTCAGCATCCTTGCGGGCAACATAACTCAGAATTTTCTTATTCCACGTCAGGACAGCCCTGCCGTCGGCATCGGTAATGACTTCTGTCACCTTCTGATCCTGGCTGAGATTATAAGAAGCTGCATAGAAAGCCACCGTCACTCCAGGTACAGGATGTCCTGTTTTCCGGTCGAGAGCCAACACCTCCATGCGGTTATCGGGCAATGAAAGAGTCAGCACCATCAACCGCGACGAAACAATATATGTCCGGTCTCTTCCCTCGGTCCGTTTGTCATCAGGCACGACCTGCACCACATAGAGCGACAACTCATCGGGCACCGGCAGGCGGAATGCCGTATCATTCTGTGAATACTGCCAATCTTCGGCAGGAACGCCCTCCAAGGGAAGCACCTGCAAATCATAATGATGCGAAGCCACACGGCGTGCATGCTTCTGCAAGAACTTCTGATTAAAGCCTTCGATCGGGAGGTCAAAGCTCGTAAGGTCCGTCTTATATAAGTGCAGCGTGAATCCTTTCAGGTTACGGTAATCTACCCGCAAGTCCAGCGAATCACCCGGATAGGCAATCTGGCCGGAAGATACGCTCAGGTAAGGTTGCAGAATGTCTTCCCGCAGATTACGCAACGCATTGGTCCGCTTATAAGAAGCATAGCGGCGAATGCCTTCCTCACACACCTGCAAGGCTTGTGCCACCCTTCTCGGATGACCCGTATAAAGCCAATGAGCCTTGGCCAGATAAACATCGGCACAAACCGGGCGGCTGCCATAACGGGCTATCAAGTCATCCAATGCATCCAGATAAGCCTCGCCCGTCTTACCTTCCGGTGCGTTGTAGAGGAAACGTTCCCGGTCATTCTGCCAATAATCCAGCGTACTGAGCACCAGGGCATCTTCCCGTCCGGGACGGTTTTTGTAAGCCTCTATCTGGTTCTTATAAATGCCATCTATACGTTCTTTTGCCAACGAATCTGCCCAGGTTTCCACCGTTCGATAGGTATCCACAGCCCTACTGACCAACAGATGATACAAATCGTGCCCGTAGAAGCCGCTTCCTTCTTCCAACTCCACAAAAGGAACATACTGTTCTGCCGACACCGCCAACAGGGCTGCCGAATCGCGCAAAGCCTCCGTGCAACAGGCATCTATCCTGTCTACCAACTGCCGGGCTGTCCACAAGCGAATATCTTCGCCAGACATTTCTCCCTCCACCTCCGTACGATTACTCAAGGCCGAACGGTTGCGCTGCACAAAGTCGGCATAATCTCCGGCAAGCAACGAATACAGAATGGCGCGGTTCACCGCATCCTTCTCGCTCCTTGCCCACTGCTCCAATTGCGGCAAACGCGTGTAGAGACTGTCTGGTGTCAGCCTTTCCTGGTAAGTTTCCCGACAGACGTATGCTTTCAACATCTGTCCGGCATTGTGCTCCTGCAGACCTTTCTCATAAATCTGGTCCGTCAGCTGGATAACAGTCTGCGGCAAACCCTTCTTACCGGCCTGCTCCACCTGTTTCCATAACTTGTCATACGACTGTGCCCAAATCAGATTCATACTTGTTACCCATAAAAGCAACAAAAAGCTGCCTAATTTCTTCGTTATCTTCATTGTTTATCTATGGATTAGTTCAACAACCATAACAAAGTAACAACATAAAAGGCAAAGAAATGTTCTTTCCAGCTTAAAATAAGTCAATATCGAAAATCTGTATCAACCCTCCCCCTTTCCAGAAGCTGATTTTCCACGCATACTTCATGTGGAAACTGACGTAAGTAAATGTGCACAATTAAATGATACTAAACACAGAGGCACGGAGACACAGAGTTTTTGTTTTCTTGT